>ENA-UONT01001196-UONT01001196.1-human-gut-metagenome-genome-assembly--contig:-CS20-NODE-1196-length-23571-cov-13.665802_pt1 | contig 23571 bp, 30 predicted proteins | sample MGYA00242459_ERZ724006 | MGnify/ENA metagenome assembly ERZ724006 | reverse complement strand
AGGAGGAGCACCACTGGTTGGTGATCACGCCGCCGTCCTTCACGGCAACAAAGTCATTGTTGGCTGCGGAGGGAACCATCACACGGATACGAATGTAAGCGTCATTTGCGCCGGTGTTGACGACATAGGGGCACTTGGCAACGCCGCGGCCGGGAACCATGTTCGCGCCCTTCACGGCAAGGTAATCGTTCTGATAGGTCTCGGCGTCTGCCTTGATCTCGGCATCGGTGAACATGGTGTGGCCCGTGGTGACATATTTCATGCCATCATCAGCGGTCACCTTATGGGTGGGATCGGGGATGGTGGTATCGCCGGAGTTGTCGTTGCCTTCGCGGTGGAATTTGGACTCGATCAGGTCAATCTTGACGTTGCCAACGGTGAAGGTATTCGTTGCGCTCTTGGTATCGGTGAAGTACGCAAGAGATGCGCCCACGATGGCGATCGCCGCGAGAGCGACACACAGGAAGATCGCGGTCAGTTTCTTTTTCATGTTTGCTTTCTCCTTTTATGTATCTGTTTTTCTGCGCCCGTGCGCAGGGGGAAACTCATTGACGCAGCTTATCGAAAAAGCCGCATGACGTGCGAAAGGCAATTACTTCTGCGCATCAAATGCGGCAAAAGCCGCTTTTGCGTCCGCAAAGCCCTCAGCCTGGATAGCGTCGGCCTGCACCAGAACGTTGACGGTCATCGTGCCATCCTCAGATACCTTTATAAAGCCTTTCTCAACGGCTGTCTGGATGTCAGCGCTGGTTACGTTCTTGCCGATACCGACATAGTTGATAACATTCCATTCGGTCATAGCGCCGGCCTTCAGAGGCTCAATGCGGGTGAAGGTAAGGACATCATACTTCAAGCCTTCCTCATCGGTGTAGCCGTTCTCTTCAATGACAGGCCAGTTCACCCCATTTGCCCCATGCTGGAACTCACCGGAGCTCGTAGCGGAAGAGCAGAACATAGCGCTGATGAAGCCACGATAGCTGCCCTCATAATCGTGAGGAGCCATCACACGGATGCGGATATATGCATCATTTGTGCCGGTGTTGACCACATAGGGGCACTTGGCAAAGTTGCGGCCAGGAACCATGTTTTTGCCGCGCTCGCCGATGTATTCGGAGTATTTTTCAGCATCAGCCTTGATTTCCTCATCAGTGAAAGCCTTGTGGCCATCAGTGACATACTTCATACCGCTTGCAGTATTGGTGGGATCGGGGATGGTGGTATCGCCGGAGTTGTCGTTGCCTTCGCGGTGGTATCTGGACTCGATCAGGTCGATCTTTACGTTGCCGACGGTGAAGGTGTTGGTGGCCGAATCGGTGTCGGTGAAGTACGCGAGAGATGCGCCCACGACGGCGATAGCGACAAGAGCAACGCACAGGAAAATCGCAGTCAGTTTCTTTTTCACGTTTGCTTACTTCCTTTTATGTATCTATTTTTCTGCGCCCGTGCGCAGGGGGAAACTTATTGACGCGGCTTATCGAAAAAGCCGCATGCCGTGCGAAAGGCAATTACTTCTGCGCGTCAAATGCGGCAAAAGCCGCTTTTGCGTCCGCAAAGCCCTCAGCCTGGATAGCGTCGGCCTGCACCAGAACGTTTACAGTCATAGTGCCGTCACCCGATACCAGGATAGCGCCTTTATCGATCGCCTTCTGGATGTTCGCACTGGTAGCCTCAGAAGTAATACCGATGTAGTTCCAGACGTTCCATTCGGTCATCTCGCCGGGAGCCAGAGGCTCGTTGCGGATGAAGGTGTAAACGTCGTACCCTACGCCGTTTTCATCGATATAGCCCTTGCCGCTGGCGTCAATAAACGGATTGTACGTCGTTTTGTCATTGTGCATAAACTCGCCGCTGGTGATGGCGGTGGTGCAGAACTGGCTTTCGATCACGCCGCCGCTGCGAGCCTGCCAATAATCACGGTTCGCATCAGAGGGGATCATGACGCGGATGCGGATGTAAGCGTCATTGCTGCCGGTGTTGACAACATAAGGGGACTTGGCGATTTTCTTGCCGGGAACCATGTTTTTGCCGCGCTCAGCGATGTAGTCGGGGTAGTTCGCAGCATCCGTCTTGATCTCTTCATCAGTGAAAACCGTAGCGCCGTCGGAGACATACTTCATGCCATTCGCGGTCCCGGTAGGAGCCGGAATAGAGGTATCGCCGGAGCTGCCGGAGCCCTGACGGTGGTATCTGGACTCGATCAGGTCGATCTTGACATTACCGACGGTGAAGGTGTTGGTGGCCGAATCGGTGTCGGTGAAGTACGCAAGAGATGCGCCCACGATGGCGATCGCCGCGAGAGCGACACACAGGAAGATCGCGGTCAGTTTCTTTTTCATGTTTGCTTGCTCCTTTTATGTAGTATCTGCGCCGCGCGCAGAGGGGAACCTCATTGACGCAGTTTATCGAAAAAGCCACGTACCGTGCGGAGAGCAATTACGCCTGCGCGTCAAATGCGGTCCAAGCTGCGGATGCATCTGCAAAGCCTTCTGACTGGATAGCATCGGCCTCCACCAGAACAGGAAATACACCGTTGGGATAGGGACCGTTCTCACCGAAGAGTGCTTCGCTCTGGGCGCTGGTAACCGTGGTGTCCATGTGGATAGTGCCCCAGACGTTCCAGTAGGTCATCTCATTGGGAGCCAAAGGATCAATGCGGGTGAAGGTATAGACATTGTACTTGACGCCTTCACGCTCCATGGTGCCAGTCTGATCAATTGCCATAGTGAATTCTTTCTGGCTCATGGCGCTGGAGGTGTACATACTGCTATTCAGAACTGCGGTGTCCAGATCGGCGGGGATCATAACACGAATGCGGATGTAGGCATCGTTGCTGCCAACATTCTTAACATATGGCATCTTGTGATAGGAACGGCCGGGGATGAGCTGTACGTTTTCACACTTATACTCTGCCGCATTCGCTTCGATTTGTGCATCGGTGTAGAAGGTATCGCCAGCCTTGTACTTGCTGGTGTTGCCGGAGCCTTCCTTGGCAACGTCAGACCACAGCTCGGAAGCAGATGTCTCGCCATTGGCAATACCGGCGTTCTCGCGATGCAGGCTGGATTCCAGTAGCTGAATCTTGACATTACCGACGGTGAAGGTGTTGGTGGCCGAATCGGTATCGGTGAAGTACGCGAGAGATGCGCCCACGATGGCGATCGCCGCGAGAGCGACACACAGGAAGATCGCGGTCAATTTCTTTTTCATGTTTGCTTACTCCTTTTATGTAGTATTATTTTTTTCCTGTGCCCGCGCACAGTAGGAGGAACTTAGTTTTCGGCCGCCGCCCATGCGGCAGCCGCATCATCAATGCCCTCGCGCTGGACAGCATAAGCCGTGAAGGTCAGCTTGGGCTGGGTCCCAGCGAGGCTGTTGACCTCCGTCTTGGTCAGTTCCCGGCTGACAGTGACAACACCGTTCAGGTGCTCCGCGCTGCCCGCGAGGACATAGTACGCGATGCCGGCTTTGGCATCCTCCGCGCTGACTTCGCGGTAATAGACTCCGGGAACATTTTCGAGAGCCTTCCAGCCATTGTCACCCGCGGCGACAGAGTAGGAGACCTTCCTCGCTGTGCCGTTCGCGTCCGTGAAATCCGGCCAGTTTGTTTCCTCTGCCTTCACAAACAGCCAGCAGGCCTCGGAGTTGGGCTCGACCGCCACCTTAGGGTCCTTCCCAATATCGATGCCGGGGATGAGCTTGACCGGCTGACTGTCCGCGCTGCTCTCGGTCAGCGTAATGTTAATGTCCCCGATGGTGAATGTACTGACAGTCGATTCCGACTTGCTTGCAAGCCAGGCAACCGTCCCGGATACGGAATATCCGATCACCGCCAATGCCAGCACTGTGAGAACTGACAGCATTGCAATATTTTTTTTATTGCTCCTGCGGTGTTCCGTATTGCGTTTCATTTCTCGTTTTCCTCCTCCCCGCAGATATGCAGCTTAGATCCCGACTGCGGCGAGTCTAATCTGCCGGGTTTTCGTTGTTCGGCTCCTCCGGTGCAGCTTCGGCTTTGCGCTCTGCGGTCTGCTCACCCTTACCGCGCCGTGAGGGCTTTTTTTCTTCGCCATTGCTGTCTGCAAATATATCAGGAATGAACACCAGCAGCAGAAGCACCGCGCCTGCGGAGATCGCAACATACATTCCCGGCGGGTGCTGGATGTAATCCGCGACATAGCCCAGATATGGAATGGAAAAGACCGGCGTACCGATCACATTTTTATAATGCACCAGCCCTCCGTCCTCGGCGTCGTTAGCGTCGCCCTTTGTGCGGAAGCGGATCACGGTGGGGTCCTCCTCGTCCGGGACAATGCCGACCACGCGGTGGGTAGCAATGGTGTTCTCATTCAGCATGAAGGTGATGGGCTGGCCTTCCTCTATCGTATAAGGTTCTACCTTTTTTACATAGATCAGAGAACCGGTGTGATACGTCGGCTCCATCGAACCGGACAGTACGGTGAACACCTGCAGTCCCACGACTCTCGCGCCCACCAGCAGAAGCGCCAGAAGCACCACCAGCGCTACCAGAATGGTGCTGATCACGTTCCAGATTTTCTTGAGAGACTTGTTCATCTATCTTCTTCCTCTATAACTTCAGGCCTGATGTATGGCACAGCGCCGCCGTGTATCTGCTCGAATACCCAGCCTTCGCCGCAAATAGGTGATCGTTCATACGGGCCTTGAAATCCGGCAAGCCTGATCGGTGAGCTGTCAAAGCCCATTGAATTTTCCACAGAGTTCGTCACTCTGCGAGCTTTTCGCCCTATAATATCGTCGCAAATTATAACGCTATGTACATTTAAAAGTCAATAGGAAGATATGATCTGAGAGGATTTTGAATAAAGCAGAGCGTAGGCCGATTTTTGCAAATTGATGATCCCTGCGGCGGACGTATCCGCCTAATGCTTCTTCGCAGTCAAATGAGCAGTCTGAAGCGGCTTGGCGCTGTTGGTAGAATGTTTGTACCGCAACAATTTAAACCATCAGTTGACAAGGAGGATATCAACATGGCCAAAGGCGAAAACATCTTCAAACGGAAGGACGGCAGATGGGAGGCGCGCTATATCAAAGGATACGAGCTTTCCGGCAAAATCAAATATGGCTTCTGCTATGGAAAGACTTATCGGGAAGCCAAGGAAAAAGTAACCAAGTGCAAAGCAGCTCTGGTCAGTGGGAAGCCTGTTCCGAGCGCAAATTCCCGCCGTCGTTTTTCTTTTTACTGCGATGAGTGGCTGCGATTGCGAAAGCCCAAGGTGAAGGAGTCTACCTATATTAAATATGATACCGCACTGATAAAACATATCAAACCCAAGCTTGGCGGCTGCTTCCCGATGGGCATTACGACCGGTCTTATCGACGGCTTTACAGAAGAACTGCTCTTTGAGGAGGAACTGGCTCCTAAGACAGTGCATGATGTGCTTGTTGTGCTTGTTGTGCTTGTTGTGCTGCACGGAGTCTTGAAGTATACAGCAGCATTTTTCCCCGGTACGTTCCCCGCCGTTGAGATCAACAACCAAAGCCGTGTAAAAAAGAGATGCGGGTATTATCTCGTGAGGAGCAGGCCCGATTCGTTTCTTACCTGCTGGAGGATATGGATACATGCAAGTTCGGCGTTCTGCTGGCGCTCTTTACAGGCGTCCGTATCGGAGAGCTTTGCGCGCTGCAATGGGGAAAAATTTCTCTGAAAGAGCAGACGATCCGCATTGACGCTACACTTCAGCGTCTGCGTGATACCAGCGCTGTCGGAAGTGCACGGACAAGAATCGTGATCAGCACACCCAAGAGCGATACTTCTGTCAGGACAATCCCTGTAACAGACTACACGGCTGAGCTTTGTGGGAAGATGGCCCCCCATAGTTCAGCCGCTTATGTTTTGACTGGTACGGACAGCTTCATGGAGCCAAGAGCCCTGCAATACAGGATGGAAAAGTACACCCGCAAATGCGGCCTTGAGGGAGTGCATTTTCACACGCTGCGGCATACGTTTGCGACGCGCGCCGTCGAAGTTGGGTTTGAGATCAAGTCTCTCTCAGAGGTGTTGGGACATTCGCCTGCCTGCGGGCAGGCCGCCTCGGGTTGAAACAAAACCACCTTGCCGCATTTAGCTTTTGCAAGTCTGCATTCGCATAGCCTTGCAAAAGCTGCGGCTGCGGAAAAAGCGCCATGCCTTTATCTGCCTCCAGCAGCGGCATGGCGCTTTTCCCCCGGCACGTTTCTAAGCGCCCTCGGTTCGAATCCACCACGGTTTTCACGCCAAATAAAAGAGACATCCGCATGGATGTCTCTTTTATTGGTGGGGGAAGGTGGATTCGAACCACCGAAGGCATTGCCAGCAGATTTACAGTCTGTCCCATTTGGCCACTCTGGAATTCCCCCATATTAACTTGCGTTGGAGCTGGTGGACGGATTCGAACCCCCGACCTGCTGATTACAAACGTTGGCCGGAGCATCAATGAATTGATTTCTGGCGCTTTTTGCAGCTTTCGTGTCGGGGATTCGACAGTATATAAGCCTGCTGCGTCCATCCAGTACATACGCTCATGTTCCCGTTTGGGTCACGGTTTGGGTCAAACGCTTTTGCTGCATAGTTAGTGGATAGTTATTGACAGCAAATCGCGCAGGTGCTCAAGATTTGCGTCGGTATAAACAAAGAATACACCGTCATTCAATTATTGTTTAAAATTTGCGACTGGTTTGCATATTGACAAACTAAAAGGAACGCAGTACACTAATTTGCGAGCAGGATGCAAATCGGAGGTGCGGCTGATGGCAAAGTATTTGACCCGGCAGCGCAAACGGCTTCTGGAATACCTTTCAGAGCATACAGATGAGCAGATGAGCGCGCGTCAAATCGCGGATGCGCTGGCCACAGACGAAATCAGCGTAAGCGCCGTTTATCGAAATCTCTCCGCGCTGGAGGAAGAAGGACTCCTTAAGCGCAGCGTTCGGGAAGGAACGAGGGAAATCTTTTTCCAATACATCGCCGCGGAGGAATGCAAAGACAGTCTGCACCTGTCCTGCCGCATCTGCGGAAAGAGCATACACTTAGGAGAACATGAAGCGGCACAGCTTCTTCAAGGCACAATGGAAAGCACTGGCTTTCAAATCAATAAATCAGAAACGATTCTTTACGGCGTCTGTGCCGAATGCAGAAATTAGACAGGTGGTGAGCAGAGTGACAAACAGGAGACGGATCATATCCATAATTGCCGCAGCGGCATTTCTGCTTGCAATACTCTGCTCCATGGCCTATATTGCCGCCGAAGCCGATCACGATTGCGCCGGCGACGGCTGCGCCATCTGCGCCCAGATCAGCATATGCAGAAATACGCTGAAGAATCTGATGACTGCCGTCTGCGCCGCAGTCTTTGCTGCTGCGTTTATATATATTTTGTGCAGGAGTGCTTCTGTCTGCACATACTCTGTTCAGTTTAGTTCTCTGGTTTCTCTCAAGGTAAAACTTTCGGATTAAAAGTGATTTTCAGCAAGGGTGGAGTCTGCCCTTTTGGGGAAGGACTCTTGCAGCGTATGCTGCAGCCCTTGAATTTTTGCGCCCATTTTTGGGAAATCAAATTGCTTTTTATCCGGAGGTTTAATTTTTAATGAAAAAGTTTATCGCTATTATGCTTGCCGTTGTTATGTTCGGCACATTTATTGCTGGCTGCGGAAGCACCGCTACCGGGACTGATACGCAGCCTGCTGCCGCCCCTGCCGCTGCTACAGAACCTTCCGCACAGCCGCAGAAAATAAAAATCGTCACAACGATTTTCCCGGAGTACGATTGGGTACGGGAAGTTCTTGGTGACAAAGCCGGGAACGCAGACCTCACCATGCTGCTCGATAACGGCATCGACCTGCACAGCTACCAGCCTACGGCTGACGATATCGTAAAGATCTCGGACTGCGACCTGTTTATTTATGTTGGCGGGGAATCCGACGGCTGGGTGGACGATGCGCTGAAGGAAGCCACCAACAAGAATATGAAGGTCATAAACCTGCTGGATGTGCTTGGCGATTCCGTGAAAGCGGAGGAAACCGTTGAAGGCATGCAGGAGACCGAGCATGAGCACGACCATGACCACAGCAAGGAAGTCTCCACCTTTGAAGATAATGAGGTTCAGGACAGAAGCCTGTCCGACTGGGCAGGTGATTGGCAGTCTGCGTATCCCTTTTCTCTTGACGGAACACTGGACGATGCATTTGCAGCTATGGCAGTGGAAGGCGAAATGACCGCTGATGAGTATAAGGCATACTATCAGAACGGCTACAAAACTGACATTGCGACTATCAGCATTGAGGGCGAGCACATCAACTTCACTTATGATAACGGCAAAACTGTCGGCTCCGATTATAAATATGTTGGCTATTATATTCAGAACTGGTCTACCGGCACCAAGGCGGCTATGTACCGCTTTGAAGCAGCGGACAAAGCATCCGGCGCTCCGATCTATATTGAGTTCAACGATCACATGATCGAACCGGCTGCCGCAGAGCATTTTCACATCAGAATGAGCAATGAAAGCTTTGATGCGATCATCGATCCTGAGAACTCATGGCCGACCTTTTTCCCCGCTGATATGACCGGCGAAGAGATATGTGAGCACATGGAAGGTCACGACCATGACGAGGATGAGGATCATGAGCACGAAGAGGAAAAAGACGAGCATGTCTGGCTGTCCCTGAAGAACGCCGAAGTTCTTGTAAACGCCATCTCCGAGTCTTTGCAGGAGATCGACCCCAGCAGCAAGGACGCCTATGCCGACAACTCATCTGCATATATCGAAAAGCTTTCCGAGCTGGACAGCGAGTACCGTCAAGCTGTTGATGCCGCATCCACGAAAACCGTTCTGTTCGGCGACCGTTTCCCGTTCCGTTACTTGGTTGATGACTACGGTCTGAGTTATTATGCTGCCTTTGTGGGCTGCTCCGCCGAAACTGAGGCCAGCTTTGAGACCATTTCTTTCCTTGCCAAGAAAGTTGACGAGCTGAAGCTTCCCTGCGTACTGACCATTGAAGGCACACAGCACAAGATTGCTGAAACGATTGTGGAAAATACCGCTGAGAAAAATCAGAAAGTGCTGACGATGGATTCCATGCAGTCGACCACCTCCGAGGATGTTGCTAACGGCACGACCTACCTTTCCGCGATGGAAAAGAACCTCTCCGTGCTGAAGGAAGCACTGGGTTAAGGAGGCGGAACGATGGCTCAGCTCACTTGTCATGATCTCGCCGTCGGCTACGACGGGAACGCCGTGCTGCAAGGTCTTAATTTTGAGGTCCGCGCAGGCGATTATCTTTGCATCGTAGGAGAAAACGGCTCCGGCAAGAGTACCCTTATGAAAACGATCCTCGGTTTACAGCCGCCCATCAGCGGTAAGGTTTTGACAGGTGACGGGCTGTGGAAGAATGAGATCGGTTACCTGCCGCAGCAGACACAGATACAAAAGGATTTCCCGGCATCCGTGAGAGAGATAGTTCTCTCCGGGTGCCAGGGGCGCTGCGGCAGCCGCCCCTTTTACAACAAAGAAGAGAAGCAGCTTGCCGAAGAGAATATCAGAAAGATGCAGATAGAGAACCTTTCAAGGCGCTGCTACCGGGAGCTGTCCGGCGGACAGCAGCAGCGGGTACTGCTTGCCCGTGCGCTGTGCGCCACACGAAAAATGCTGCTTCTGGACGAACCGGTTTCCGGGCTTGACCCCAAGGTCACGGCAGAAATGTATGCGCTCATCTGTAAGCTCAATCATGATGACGGCATTACCGTCATTATGATATCCCACGACATCGCTGCGGCAGTAAAATACGCAAGCCGCATTCTGCACATTGGCGATGCTGTTTTCTTCGGCACGAAGTCCGAATATTTGAACAGCCCGCAGGGACGGCTCTTTGTCGCCAGGGAAGGCGGTGATGCGCAGTGAATGCTTTTACGGAAAAGCTTACCCTATACTGGGCATATCCTTTCGTGCGCTATGCGCTCATCGTCGGTGTGCTGATTGCGCTGTGCTCCTCTCTGCTGGGCGTAACGCTGGTACTGAAAAGGTTTTCCTTCATCGGTGACGGGCTTTCTCACGTCGCGTTCGGCGCGATGGCGATCGCCGCCGTGATGAAGCTCAACAGCGAAATGCCGCTGGTGATGGTCATCACGGTCATCAGCGCCGTGCTGCTTCTGCGTACTGGGCAGAACACGAAGATCAAAGGTGATGCGGCGATCGCAATGATCTCGGTCGGGGCGCTGGCTATCGGCTATTTGCTGATGAATATTTTTTCCACCTCGTCTAACCTTTCCGGCGATGTGTGCAGTACGCTGTTCGGCTCGACCTCGATCCTGACTCTGGCCAAGAACGAGGTATGGCTGTGTGTTGGCATGTCGGTGCTTGTGGTTACGGTGTTCATCCTGTTTTATAATAAAATTTTTGCCGTGACCTTCGACGAGGACTTCGCAAGGGCGACCGGCACGAAAGCGGGGCTTTATAATTTACTGATAGCTGTCGTGGTCGCGGTCATCATCGTGCTGGCAATGAACCTTGTCGGGTCGCTGCTGATATCGGCATTGGTGATTTTTCCTGCGCTGTCCGCCATGCGTGTATTCAAAAGCTTCAAAGCCGTGACCATATGCTCGGCGGCACTGTCGGTATTTTGCGCATTCACCGGTATGCTTATTTCCATTCTCGGCGGAACACCCGTCGGCTCGACCGTTGTTGCGATGGATATGCTGGCCTTCGGGGTGTTCCATGTTATAGGCATGCTTCTGGCCAGATCAGAATTTTCATTGACGTAAAGGAGGACTGCGGCTCATGAAAAAATTTGTTTGTGTTATTCTTGCTTTGGCTCTCGCGCTCATAGCCGGATGCAGCAGCGGGGAAACATCGGCGCCGGATAACTCTCCCGCCGCTGCCGTTCCTTCCCCTGTTGAAACCTACGATCTTCCTGAAGCATCGCCGCCTGTCCCGGTACCATTTTCGAGACTGGATACGCCGGAGCCGACCGCTTCCCCTGTGTCTGCACAGGCAGAGCCAGCAACAGAGAGCGGCGAAGCCGTACAGACCTCAGGCGGTATTGATATAGACCTCACGCAGGTGAGCGGCGGAGTCGTTTACGGCGAGGTTTTTAACATGACAATGTATCCTGAAGATTACGTCGGCAAAACGGTGAAAATGCACGGAGTATTCGGGATCGGCTATTCATATAAGCCGGACGGCTCTATGGATGAATCTACGCTGCGTTTCGCCTGCATCATTCTGGACGCAACCGCATGCTGCGCTCAGGGCATAGAGTTCGTTTGGAGCGGCGAGCACAGCTATCCGGACGATTACCCGGAGCTGGGCGGTGAGCTTACCGTAACAGGCAGGTATGAAACGTATGAAAGAGACGGGCTCACATACTGCCATCTTGTTGATGCAGAGCTGTCGTATTAAGCAAGGCTGTCATCCTTATCGCAGGTCAAAAAGTTTCCCATATACCATGGCCGTTTACAACACTCTTGAATTTATGAGTCACTCATAAACCGACCCATATCTTCCGTTCCCTTTGTATCCGCTCTATAATGAGCACAACAGGTGAGCCGAAAGGCTCAGAATACAAGGAGGAACTTATCATGCTGAATGAAAACGTTGTGAAGCTGCTCAAGAGCGGAATGTGGGATCTGGCTACCTGTGACGGCGGTGAGCCCAATGTGGTGCCTGTTGCGTTCAAGGATGTGACTGCTGACGGCAAGCTGGTCGTCGGGGATGTGTTTCTGGACACGACGCTGAAAAACCTTGCCGCAAATAACGGCAGGATCGCGATCTCGGTTTATGATGCACAGAACCTCGAGGGCTATCAGGTCAAAGGCACGGCGCAGTATGTCACCGAGGGCGAAGTGTTCAGCACCTTCAAGGCCATGGTGGAGAAGATGTTCAACGGTGCTGCTACCGCGAAAGGTGCGCTTATAATCACGCCGGAGAAAGTCATCGTCACTACTCCCGGCGCGGACAATAAGAAAGAGCTGTAAAACGTGAGTGGGCGCGGAAACGTGCCCACTCATTAATTTTATAGTTACTTGTTTCACGTCACATATCCCGTTATAATAAAGAGCACAGAGGGGGTGCGGCTATGTATCAGAGAAAGTTAGAAAAGGATATCCGCTGCCCGCTGGAATACGGCATGGAGCTGTTCGGCGGGAAGTGGAACTCACGCATCATCTGCGTGCTGGCGGCGCTGGGTACGCTGCGGTACAGCGAGCTGCGCCATGAGATGGGCAACATCACCGATGCGGTACTTGCCTCTACGCTGAAAGGGCTCATCGCCAACGGCATTGTGGAACGTAGGTCATACGATGAAATACCGCCGCGCGTGGAGTATTCGCTGACGGAAAAGGGGGCGTCCGTTGTCCCGATTTTGCAGAGCATCTGCCAATGGGCAGGTGTGTTTTACAAGGACGAGGGCGACACGCCTATGATCCAGTGCCAAAAATGCGACCATCGCTGAAAAAAACAGGAGGGAGATTTGCTTTTGTAAAAGAGTTCCTTTCCCGTGAACTGCCCGAAGCTGTCATGTACATACCGGAGGCAACCTATCTGGCGTGGGTGGATATGAGCAAGTGCCTGCCGAACGGCACCGACCTGCCCGACTTCTTCGCAAACAAAGCAGGTGTGCTGCTGGAGGGTGGGAACGCCCTGTTCGTGGGCAATGCCGCTGGATATATCCGGCTGAACTTGGCGATGCCCCGCAGCATTATTGAGACAGGTCTGCAGCGCATGGCGGACGCCATACGCAAAGAGCAAAATGCCATGTGATCCATCAGCTCTGCTATAACCAAAGAAAAGACATGACGCTGACCATTAAGCGGTCAACGTCATGTTTCTTTTTGTTCTGCAGTCTTAAACCAAGCGTAAAATTCATCGGCCGAACAAAGTTCTCAGCCCGCATCAGAGCAATTTCTTTCCAATGATCCAGATGTCAGATAAAGTTTCCGCAGCAGACAGCCCCATCAGAATACCTGCAATAAATTTCTGAACATCAGTCCCCCCAGTTGTCTTGGACATGGCACCGCTGGCAATACCGAGAACGATGAGGACAAGTCCATAGAGAATGTTCTTTTGGCGCGCCAGCTCCTGTGTGCGGCGCAGCAGGTCGAGAATTTGTTCATCGTCGTAGACGCGTACGCTGTTCTCCGCTGCATCCTCACCGTCCATCAGTTCCGGAAGAGTCACATCGAGCGCCTCGCAGAGCTTCTGGATGAGGCTGTAATCAGGCATACACTTTCCGTTTTCCCATTTTGAAATAGTCTTATTGGACACGCCGAGCTGCTCTGACAGTTGTTCCTGCGTCAGATTCTGTTCCTTACGCTTGCGCGCAATATATCTGCCGATGGCTATCTGATCCATTTTGAATGCCTCCTGTATTAAGATGCTTCAAGCAGGAACAAACATTCCCCAGCGGTAGAATTTGAGGAGATACGGGTTAATACAATGCTTTTGTGGGGCATACAATCTCCATACGGCGGTTGAGGTTGCGCGTCATAAGGTCGGAGGAAATAAAATACTCCGCATTGTTGCCGCGGCCGAATCGATAAATATGGCCATGCTCGCGATCCTCGAATTGTTCATCGTCAAAGCTAATGTCGGCGTTCCAGCTCACCCGGTGAAATATCTCCGTTCAGATCCGGAAGCACCTTTGCAGAGCCTTGTACTCGCCCAAGGCCAAAATCGTTATATCCTTGGCCAGCACAGTATCCGGCGTAATTGAAACGTCGGTTTTTCCCGAACGCTTGATGCCAAGAATGTTAATGCCAAACTTTTTGCGGATGTCCAACTCTCCGACACTTTTGCCAACCCAACTCTCCGGCACTTCCACTTCAAAAATGGCGTGCTGCTCATCGATCTCTATGTAGTCAAAAACATGATTGGCGGTGTATCGGATCGCTGCCCATTTTGCTACCTGCTTCTCAGGATATACCACATGGTCAGCGCCATTGCGAAGCAGGAACTTCGCCTGCACATCTCGTTCCGCGCGCGAAATCACGCATTTTGCTCCAAGCTCCTTCAGCAGCGATGTTGTTTCCAGCGAGTTCTGAAAGTTCCCGCTTACGGTCACAATACAGACATCAAAATTTCCGATACCAAGCGAACGCAGGAACTCCGCATTGGTGCTGTCGCCGATCTGTGCGTTGGTGACAAACGGCAGCACGTCGTTGATCCGTTCCTCATTGGTATCGACTGCCATGACCTGATGCCCCAGCTGAGAGAGCTGCATGGCGATATGCCGCCCAAAGCGGCCTGCTCCAATCAATAAAACATTTTTCATGGGATAGATGCTCCTTTGCTTATCCAATCGTGATTCTTTCCTGCGGCAGCTTTGCATTGCCATTTTTCTTACTGGACACCGCCGCATAAATGAGTGTAAGCCCGCCGACTCTGCCCAGATACATCAGCGCGATCAATACCATTTGCGAGGGAATATGCAGCTGCGGCGTAATACCCAATGTCAGACCAACCGTGCCTACCGCCGATGCTGCTTCATACAGGCAGGAGGACAGCGGAAGATCCTCATATACGCTGATAAAAACACCTCCGCCAAAGAACAGCGCAAGGTACATCGTCAGGATGGTTGCGGCGGTTTTGACGGCGCTGCAATCGATCCGACGCCCGCAAAATTGTGCGCTGTCCTGTCTGCGGAATGTTGCGGCAGCATTAGCAATAAGGACTGCCAGCGTCGTTGTTTTCATGCCGCCCGCCGTGGAACCGGGAGAGCCGCCAATTAGCATCAGAAGAATCATCATACCATACGAAGCGCTTGACATTGCGGACAGATTTACCGTATTGAAGCCCGCCGTCCTCGGCGTGACAGCCTGAAAAAAAGACGCCAGCAGCCGCTGTCTTATGGGAAGTGCAGAAAAGTCTGCAAAGAAGAAAAATATGGCTGGCAGAAGGATGAGAAGCCCAGTCGTGACAAGGATCACCTTGCTCTGCATCCGATAGCGATGAAATTTCCACTTGTTTTCGCAAATGTCATCCCACGTCAGAAAGCCAATGCCCCCAATCACGATCAGCAGCATGATCGTGATATTGATCACCGGACTATAAGCATAGACGGTAAGGGAAGGATACTGATTACTTTCTGTTCCGAGAATATCAAACCCAGCGTTGCAAAATGCTGATATGGAATGAAACACCGCCATCCAGACTCCGCGCCATCCATAGTCCCGGCAGAATACCGGCATCATAGCAAGTGCACCCAGCAGTTCGATTAGAAATGTCCCCCGCAGGATGAACCGTGTCAGTCGAACGATTCCACCGACCTTCGGTGCTGAGATCGCATCCTGTATTGTGCTGCGCTGCATCAGGGAGATTTTTCGCCCTGACAGCAGAGCGAACGATGCTGCTACGGTTACGACGCCAAGGCCTCCGATTTGAATCAGCACCAGAATAATCGTCTGCCCGAAGCCCGACCAGTAGCTACCAGTATCTTGCACGGCAAGACCTGTCACGCAGACAGCAGATGTAGCAGTGAACAATGTTTCGTTGAATGGAGTTACGCGCCCATTTGTTGTGGAAATCGGCAGCATCAGCAGCAGTGCCCCCAGCAGAATGACTCCAGCAAAACCTATTATGATAATTTGGAAAGACGAAAGGCGGCGCCTTCGACAAAGTATTTCTTCCGGCATAAAGGCAGCTCCTTATTAACTGGTATGCGCTTATTATACACCTGAAGATTTTAAGAATGGGTAAATAATACATGCTACGTATTAAGATTGCGCAAAAAATCTATTGCGTTTGAATCCGCCATGGAACATTGCTGCTGAAAAGGAAATTGAAATCCTCTAAATTCAAAGAAAAGCCAAGACACCGATCGCTGACGGTCGGTGTCTTGGCTCTTTTTACTTGGAATTTTTCAGCCAGTCGAGATACGCTTCCATGGTGATGATCCCCGCGGCGCATTTGAGTTTCTCTTTCCGCGCCTTGGCTGCCCACTGCAAAAACTGCTCCTGTGTACATTTGCCCGCGGCGATGTGCGCAAAACGTTTCTTGTACTCGCGGCGATACGCCGAAAACACATCGTCACTTTTCTTTCTCTCTGCCCACACTTTCGATGCTCCGACCATTCTGCATGGCTTACCGTTAGGCCCGAACGGACGGTCACAGTAGTCCGTTCCGGCGTGCCCAGTCAGTGCAAAATACCTGCCGCAGTTCTTGCACCTGCGCATTTTTATGTTCTGTCAGACGCACTCACAAACGTGAAAATTTATGAGTTCGAGCATATCCGGCGCGTTCAGAACCTCTGTAAAATATTTATCGTCTACAAGTTCATAGGTTGTAGTCAATGGCAGAGATTTATACGGCAGGTGCCTACGGGTATTGGCTTGGTAGTATGCCGTCAAGCGTTCGAGGTTCGACTCCGAACTTGAGTCCGCATCAAATACACCATCCGCTAACCGTAAAAGCTGCTCCTGCACGAGAGAAGTTTTCCTTCGTGCAGTTTTTATTTTTGTCAGACTTATTCTCTGCCGAGTGTAATCGCTAAATTGAGTATCACGCAGTTTCTCTATCAATGGTTTGTACTCAAGCTCAAGCGGCAGGAAATAAACGCTGAGCGCTGTTAGAGATTCAAGATAAAGCTCGGCAGCATAAGAACACTTGGTCAAAACCTCCGTGTCCTTTTCTGTGAACAGTCGACCGACCATCTGCTCAAAGCCGTCCATCATGTTGTTCGCAGATGATACGTTCATATACATAAACGAAATAAGACTGTTTGGAAATGCTGTGTTGTAGTCAGACAGGTCTGCATCTGCGAATCTGTAATGCTCTTGTCCGTCAAAAATATCTGCTGAGAGCGTTAGTTTCTCCATATAGACGCCTCCATAATTTGGACAGATTGCAAACAATTCGTTCAACTGTCTTAAAAAGATGAAAATTTTTCTATTTTTGTCTTTGTGGACAGGAACAAAATCTTTGAAAACTATGTCTAAATATGGGTTCAGTGTAATGCATGGCAGGGCAAAAGTCAAGAAGATATTTGTTCTGCACTGAACCTTAAAAATTGAATACCCATCGCCAGAGATGATACTCACCGGGGAAGTAGCGCAATGAAGCGACGCTGAGCGTACCAAGGATGATGCAAACGCTGTGTTGGTCAAGCAAGGCCGCAGGGCAGGAACAGGTATGGCGCATGGCATAGATAACCGAAGGGAGTGGTGAATGCGAGAAAATGAAGCCGCCAAACTGCTGCAACGGTTCAGCGGCATGCTACGTTTCGGAAAACGCAGACTCCTTCTGCGAGCAAGTCTAACAGAGAGACCTACTCTCTCTGTCGTCATGTGCTGCAAACTATATATGTGCCTTTATAAGTTGCCTCCGGAAGAACGAAAACTCATAAACAGGATTTATTTTCTTGGCTATTCGCTTCGGCAGCTATCAGCAGAAACTGGTATTCCATACATGACGATCCAGCACCGCAAAGTAAAAATTCTTGCAAAGCTGAAAAAATTTATGGAAAATTGAAAACCGTTTCGTGCAGCCACGGTCTGAACTCGCCTATAAGGGGTGAGGGGATATTTTCTTGCTGAAGCAGAATCACAATCACGCAAAATTACAGATGTGTGTTTTGATGTTTTTGTGAGCTAATAAGTGGAGGGATAATTATAGATGCAAAAGTTTACAAAGAATTTTTTCGATTTGGTTGTAAAAAAGACTGAAATTATCCCTTATTCTTATGAGGGGAAAAATCTCCTCGCACTCTGCAAAACGAAAGGACTGATTACTTGAGTGAGAAAAAACTACATCGAGAACCTACAAAAAATTATTTTCCTCTGCCGAATTGTATCTACCAGCTTGGATTGTCGGCAGGAGCAATTGCCGTCTACGGTTATCTGCTCTACATAGAGAACCGCGAGACGTATCAGTGTCATGCAAGCTACGCAACCATCGGCAATGCAGTTGGGATGAGTCGCAACACAGTGTGCAAGTATGTGCAGGAGCTTGAACGTCGGGAGCTCATCCTTACAGAACGCACTACGATCATCACGCAAGACGGTCGAATACAGAACGGGAGTCTGCTCTATACGATCCTGCCGATACAGTTGGTCATCGAGCAATTCTATCATGAGCAGTTTAAGGCTGCGGACATTGCGCGTGAACAGCAACGCATTGAAAGACTCATGGCAAAAGGTAGCTAACATGAGTAATCCCGCCTGTGTCCCCTACGTGAGGCGCTGTGTGCCGCTTTTACGGAGGCAGGTAGGGGTGGATACCCCGGCAGGAGAACACGCGGCGTTTGGGGCGTTTTCGCGGCATTTTCGCCCGGACATAGCCGTTCGAAAATTTTACAAGATAAAGCCCGCTATCGGTTCGACCGGCGGGCACCCACAAAGCCCCGCAACGCGGGTCTTTTTAAGCTATGCGGGATGCTATCGGTTTCGAGAATTTGCAGAATTTCCGCTATCTATATGCCCCCAAACGCCGCTGTACCAACGATTTTACCGCTATTTATGAGGAGAGGATATCAATATGGAAGAAAACAAGAAGAATTACGCCTTATGGCTTTACCCCGAAACCGTCCGTAGGATGGACAGCTCATTGGAGCTTGCGAACTGCCAGAGCCGGAGCGAGTTTGTTGAGAAGGCTCTGCACTTTTACATGGGTTACCTTGTCACTGATGATACTACCGAGTATCTCAGCAAAGCTCTGCTCACCAGTCTGCGAGGTATGCTCGACATAAACGATGACCGCATGAGGTCGTTGCTGTTCAAACTGTGTGTTGAGACAAACATGATGATGCATGTCATCGCTGCGCACTTCAAAGATGACATAGGTGACCTTCGCGCTCTGCGCGGCTATGCCGCCGATGAGGTCAAGCGCACGTATGGGCGCATCAGCTTCGACAACGCAGTCAAAATCCAAAGCTCACCGGAGGACTGATGGCAAAGTTAATATTTATTTCTCCGTACCTCAAGGGCAATCGCAACTCCGCTCAACCCGCAAATCATGTGAGGTATATCTCTACACGCGACGGTGTGCAGACCTTGAATGATGGCGCAAAAAATCTTCCGCCAACAAAAAAGCAGGAGGAATACATTCAAAAACTCACGAAAAAGTTTTCAGAAGCGAAACTGCTTCCGGAATATGATGAGTATGTCTCTGAACCGTCGCGCTACACTGCTTCAGAATTCATAGAGCAGACAGAAGAAATATATTCTTTCGACCTCGATGAGCGCGAGAACTTTGTAGACTACATCGCAAACCGTCCTGGAGTGAAAAAGATTAGAGAGCATGGGCTTTGGAACGCAGGCGGGCAAGTGCCTGTGATGCAGACCGCAATGGACGAAGTATCTCACCACGAGGGCAATGTATGGCGACCGATCATTTCTCTTCCTCGTGAGGATGCAGAGCGCCTCGGCTATGACCATGTTGCGGCTTGGCAGAATTTAATTAAGTCGTCGCTCGTCGACATAGCCGAGGGCTATAAGATCAAGCCTGACCATCTCAGGTGGTATGCCGCTATGCACATGAAAGAAAAGCATATCCATGTTCACATGGTCATTTTCTCGACTGACCCAAAGAGGGGTATCTCACTAAGCAGGGCATCAAGCAGATCAAGTCCGCGCTCGTGCGGCAAGTATACAAAGATGATCTGTTGAACGTCTACCAGAAACAGACTGCACACCGAGACCGGCTACAAGAAAACGCTCTGGAGGTCATGGATTCCTTGATTCAGAAGATGCAGGATGGTGATTTGAAAAATCCGAAACTCGAACTGCTCATCACTGAGCTTGCCGAGCGTCTGCAAAATTACTCCGGCAAGAAAGTGTACGGCTATCTTCCTCCGGCCACAAAGCGTATAGTCGATGCGATCGTCGATGAGCTTGCGAGCGACAAGCGAGTAGCAGAGGCATACTCACTCTGGCAAGATATGCGCGACGAGGTATTCAGTTTTTACTCAAAGTCAACACCGGAGCGTGTGCCACTGTCTCAGCAGAAGGAGTTCAAGCCGGTGCGCAACATGGTCATCCGCGAAGTAGTGCAGATGATGGAGCAACAGGCTACACTTGAAAGCGCTCCACCAACACCGGAACGCCGTTCCCTGCCACCCGAATCCGTCTCTGCATGTATGGTTCGCATGCTGCACCACATGGGAAATATCTTTCGGGATAATGTCGGTGCTTCTGGTTATCGCGGCTTGCAGCTTGATAGAAAGCGCCGCAAGGAATTGCAGGAGTGGAAGATTGCGCTCGGCCATCGTGAGGGCGATCACGAAGATCCTGCGAACTATCCTACACAGTCATATTAGGAGGAACACATTTGAACAAGACAAAATATACGAACTACGACGACATGCCGCTGATGCTGTCCGTACCGGATGTGGCATCCGTCCTCGGCATATCCCGCGCAGGTGCGTATGAACTTGTGCGCAGTGATGGCTTCCCTTCGCTGCGTATCGGCTCCCGCATCGTCGTACCGAAAGAAAAGTTTATAGACTGGATAAACGCGAACACCAATGCTTAAAAACTGCGCCGCAATATACAAAGAAAAAGCTCCGAAAAGTTTCTATAGCTATTTCGGGGGAATTGTGGTATTTGTGTTTGCTGCGAAAGGGGTGACAACATGGCAAAGAAAAGAGCAAACGGCGAGGGCAGCATCCGCAAGCACAGCGATGGCCGCTGGGAGGGGCGCTACACCGTCGGCTACGATGAAAACGGCAAGGTCAAAATGAAAAACTTCCTCGGCAAAACCCAGGCGGAGGTCAAGGAGAAGCTGAAAGAGAAAATTGAAGAAGCCAAAGTTCTGGACGTCTCAAAAAGCGAGTCCTACACGGTCGCAGAATGGGCTGCACTGTGGTTTGAGGTATATGCGAAGCCGAACATACGTGAGCGCACTGCGGATTACTACAACAGGTATATTACAAAACACATCGTCCCGTGTCTCGGCGACATAAAGCTTAACAAGCTGACCGGCAGACAGATACAGAAAATGTATAATGATCTGCTCGACCACGGCAGAGAGCGCGTATCGCAGAAAGAGAAAAATCCGGGGCTCTCAGGTACATATGTTCACGGCGTTCATGTGATGCTTCATAATTGTCTTAACCGCGCGGTCAAGGAACGGCTGTTAGTACGCAACCCGGCAGACGATGTGATCGTGCCGAAGATAGACAAGAAGGAAATGAAGATACTCCCACCGGAGCAAGTAAAAGCATACTTGAAAGCTGCCAGCGCGCGAGGTATCCTCCCTCTGTTCTATCTTGAGCTGACGAGCGGACTGCGCAAAGGGGAAATCGCCGCGCTGCTGTGGAGCGACCTCGACGTTGAAAATTGTACACTCTCGGTAACGAAGCAGCTCATGAGCTCCCGTGACGGTGAGCTGAAAATCACTCAGCCGAAAACGGCAACGTCCGTAAGACTAATTTCCCTGCCTCAAGAAACAGTCGAGCTTCTCAAGGAAGAACACGCGAAGCATCCGCTGAACATCTATATGTTCCCGTCTCCAAGGACCGGCGGGATGTACCATCCGGATTCGATAGTAAAGCTGCACGAGAAAATTTTGAATGACGCGGGCATCGAGCACCTACGTTTTCACGACTTGAGACATAGCTTCGCGACATACGCCCTGCAAAGCGGGGCCGATGTCAAGACGCTCTCATGTATGCTTGGGCACTACTCGGCGGGTTTCACACTTAACACTTACTGCCACGCTACAAGAGACATGCAAGCCGACGCAGCAAGAAAGATTGGCGGATTCATGTCCGCGCAAACAGGGATCGGGTAAAAAAGAACACTTACAAACTCAGAAAGCACCGGGTAAAAACTGTCCGGTGCTTTCCGCTCCTATCCGCATTTGGGTCATCGTTTGGGTCAGAGACATTTTCGAGGCTTCTACGTGCACGTGAAGTCAAATTAACCGCCGTCACTTTTTGAGCACTTTGGCGGCTGCACCACCTATGAATCAGCAATCATTTCATAGCCTTGGAGCATCAACGCCCTTGTCACTATTTCAGAGCAAAACCGCGCAAAACCCCAAGATAGAGCAAACAACCTGAACAAATCGTTCAGGTTGTCTTGGTGGGGGAAGGTGGATTCGAACCACCGAAGGCATTGCCAGCAGATTTACAGTCTGTCCCATTTGGCCACTCTGGAATTCCCCCATATTAACTTGCGTTGGAGCTGGTGGACGGATTCGAACCCCCGACCTGCTGATTACAAATCAGCTGCTCTACCGGCTGAGCTACACCAGCATCTAAACCGACACTGCCGTCAACCCCTTCGGATCTGCAGCGCTGGGTTCCGACCGCTCGATAATAATAGCAAAACAGGCACAATTTGTCAACAGTTATTTTTGTGATCTGGCGGAAAATTTTCACAAATGTATCCGGCAGAGTGCCGTATTTGCTTTATCGGCCATTCTGTGGTAGAATGCAGGAGCATATCCATGCAGAGACATATACGTAATGGAGCATTAAATGAGAACAGCCCGAAGAAACAAAACAGCACTTATTCTTGTCATTGTGATACTTGCCGCGCTCGCAGCCGCACTTGTCATAGGACTGCTGAGCAAAAAAGAGCCTGAGGATCCGCACAAGGGACAGGTGTATATATACGACGGGTTCGACTGGATATGGATGACGCCGCTTGAGGGCGTCCCGGCAAACGAGCTTACTGAAGAATTCTTCTCTTCAAGCAGCGGGCGCATCGAATATACAGGAAGCGACTATGACGTTCTGCGCGGGGTAGACGTTTCGGAGCACCAGCTTGATATCGACTGGAAGCAGGTCGCCGCATCCGGTGTCGACTATGCCTATATCCGTGTCGGCTGGCGCGGATACACCGAGGGCGGGCTTTTTGAGGACGTGTATTTTGAACGCAACATTCAGGGTGCGCTCGATGCGGGACTGCACGTTGGCGTGTACATGTTTTCTCAGGCTGTGACAGTCCAGGAGGCAATTGAGGAGGCGGATTTCGTCCTTGAGCGCATTGGGAAATATAACGTCACGCTGCCGGTCGTATTCGACTGGGAGAAAATAGAGACGGCCGAGGCGAGGAGTCACGGGCTTACGATGGAACTGCGGACAGACTGCGCGAGGGCCTTCTGCGAAACGGTCAAAAGCGCCGGGTATGTGCCGTGTGTGTACTTCAACCGTAATCTCGGCTATTATGGCTATGATCTGACGAGGCTTACCGATTACGAATTCTGGTTTTCCCTGCCAGAGAGCGGCTTCCCCAATTTCTATTATGCGTGTGACATGTGGCAGTACAGCTTTACCGAAACCGTGCCCGGAATCGCCGAGCCGACAGACATGAACCTGTGGTTCATAGCGAAGCCCGCGGCATCACCTGCACCGGAAACGGAGAAATGAGAAACTAAATACTTGAAATTTTGCTGTAGATGATATATACTTCTCTACGGTATGCCGGTGTGATGGAATGGTAGACGTAGCGGATTCAAAATCCGCCGGTGGCGACACCGTGTGGGTTCGAGTCCCACCACCGGCACCATCCTCCGAAACGCTTGATCCCTCAGCATTTGAGGCATCAGGCGTTTCTTCTTTTCTCCCATGAAAAGCATCCATTTCACCCTGTTTTTTTGCAGTTCTCTCCGCAGTTCTCTC
>ENA-UONT01001161-UONT01001161.1-human-gut-metagenome-genome-assembly--contig:-CS20-NODE-1161-length-24016-cov-5.422562_pt1 | contig 24016 bp, 27 predicted proteins | sample MGYA00242459_ERZ724006 | MGnify/ENA metagenome assembly ERZ724006 | reverse complement strand
ACTCTCCCCACAAATAGAGCCAAACTAGAGCCATTTGATAAAACAAATGCCGGAAGCCCGCATAAATACAGGCTTTCGGCATTTTAGTCCGTTATTCAAACTCAATCGTTCCAGGTGGTTTACTAGTCAGATCATAGAATACTCTGTTGACCCCACGCACCTCATTTATAATTCTGCTCATAACTGTCTGGAGAACCTCAAATGGAATCTCTGTGCTCTCTGCTGTCATGAAATCAATTGTGTTGACTGCACGAAGTGCAACCGCATAATCGTAAGTTCTTTCGTCACCCATAACACCAACGGAACGCATGTTAGTGAGGGCTGCGAAATACTGGTTTGGCATCCATGCTGGAGCCTTATCGTTAGCTTTCTTGTACTCAGCTACGGCCTTGTCAACCTCTGAACGGTAGATAAAGTCAGCGTCCTGAACGATACGAACCTTATCAGCTGTTACCTCGCCGATAATTCTGATTCCAAGTCCCGGACCTGGGAATGGCTGACGGAATACAAGATGTTCTGGTATTCCAAGTTCAAGACCAGCCTTACGAACCTCATCTTTGAAAAGGTTGCGGAGTGGCTCGATGATTTCCTTGAAATCAACGAAATCAGGAAGTCCTCCTACATTGTGGTGAGACTTGATTACGGCTGATTCACCGCCAAGTCCGCTCTCTACAACGTCTGGATATATAGTTCCCTGTGCAAGGAAGTCAACTGCACCAATCTTCTTGGCTTCTTCCTCAAATACACGGATAAACTCTTCACCGATAATCTTTCTCTTAGCTTCTGGCTCAGTAACGCCTGCCAGCTTAGAGTAATATCTTTCCTGTGCATTAACTCTTATAAAGTTAAGGTCGAACTGTCCTTCTGGTCCAAATACGCTCTCAACTTCATCGCCTTCATCTTTACGAAGAAGACCGTGGTCTACGAATACACATGTAAGCTGCTTTCCAATAGCTCTTGAAAGAAGTCCGGCTGCAACAGATGAATCAACACCACCTGAAAGAGCAAGTAAAACCTTGCCACTGCCAACCTTCTCACGGATTTCCTTAATTGTATTCTCAACAAATGCATCCATCTTCCATGTTCCGGCACAACCGCATACTCCACGAACAAAGTTGTGAAGCATCTTGGTTCCTTCCTGAGTATGAAGAACCTCTGGGTGGAACTGGATTGCATAAAGATTCTTCTCTGTGCACTCTGCTGCAGCAACTGGGCAGTCTGCTGTATGAGCAACAATCTTGAATCCTGGTGCAACCTGTGAGATGTAGTCAAAATGGCTCATCCACACAATAGTCTTCTCTGATACATCTGAGAATAAAGCACTGCTCTTATCTACAAATGTTTCTGTCTTTCCATACTCTCTTACTGGTGCCTTCTCAACCTTGCCACCAAGCACATGCTGCATAAGCTGTGCGCCATAGCAAAGACCAAGTACAGGTACACCAAGTTCAAAAAGTTCTTTAGTACATGTTGGCGCGCCATCTTCATAACAGCTGTTAGGACCACCCGTAAGGATAATTCCTTTAGGGTTCATGGCCTTAATCTGCGCCAGGTCTGTCTTGTAAGAATAGATCTCACAATATACATTACATTCACGGACACGGCGCGCAACCAGCTGGTTGTACTGACCGCCGAAGTCAATGACAATAACTTTCTCCTGATCCATGATCAATCTCCAATCTTGTGTATTTATATATACATTATAGTTAAACTTGCCACTTATGACAAGCCTTAATTCTCCCCAATTCCTATCTTGCTAATTCTCATCCAGACAATCCTTATCTATGCATCTTTCTCCCCAATTCTCTTCTTTACATAAGAATCCATCTTCTCTCTGACCATCGCCATCTTTCTGTTGGTCTCCTCATTATCAGAATGAAAATGCATAAGCTTTGCAAGATAGCCCTGTTCCACAGTAATCCGCACGCTCTCATCATACACAAGCTCATAAGCAAGTGATACATGACCAATAACAGTATCAGCCGGTGTGCGTCTTATTGCTTTGAGTATACAGTGTTCCTCATCAAACGCTTCTAACACTTCATCTGTAATATCACTCTTCATCAGTTCTTCAGTCGTAGTGTTATATATTTCTTCAAGTGGAGTATCAATATTAACCTTAAATATATCAACCTTATCAGCGTCACGAAGCACATTGCAGAATGCCTGCTCGCGGCGATTAAGTCCTTGCGGAATTCTATACATATTGTGACACCTTATTGCAAGTTCAAGCATTTCCATGTCCGATTTATTCAATCTGTCATACAGAAATACTCCATCAGAACTATATCGGTCCTCTAATGCTCCTGGCTTGTAGCCTGTACATTTGACCATTCCATTAAGAAAAGTACTGATAAGACCATCTTTGAACAACAGGTCTGCACCGAATTTTGCATGGTCAACAGAGTCCGCATCTGAAAATGTGTTATAACGCTTTATCTGTTCAAATCTTCCAACATCATGAAGCATTCCGGATAACCATGCCAGCTCAACATCATAGGCACACATTCCAGCTGCCTTTGCAATTCTTTCGCACAAAGCTGCAACTCTGTAAGTGTGGTCAATTTTTAATTTAATCTTAGGGTCATCTGCATTATAAGCTGCTGTGTATTCTGCAAATGCTTTCTTAACATGCACTCTGTCAACATACACACGGTTTATCTTGGCATTTTCATAATAACCTTCAACATCAGCAACCTTTCCCTCATTCCATGTGTCTATAATATCAGGCACATCAGATAAAGAATGGCACACAACTGAAGTCAGTCTTCGGATGTCATCGTTAATCTCAATAGTATCAGGTATATGAATCACCTTCATGCCTGCTGCATGTCCTGCTTTAATGCCATTAATACTGTCCTCAATGACTACACATTCTGACGGTTCACAGCCAATAAAGCCTGCTGCCCTTAAGAATATGTCCGGCTCAGGCTTTCCATGCTCAACCTCATCTCCATATACAACACCAGAAAGATAATCCCATGCTCCTATTCTGTGAAGACTCTTTTCAGCACTTGATTTCTGTGTTGAAGTTGCAACAGCACATTTGAGTCCATTATCCTTAATATAATCAAGCAGCATATGAAGCCCCGGCTTAACCGGAACTTCCTCTGTCTCCCTGATTTTGTAAACATGGTCTGTGCGCATTGTCCGCATTTCCCAGTAATCCTGCTCTCCATGATAATAATCATCAAAAAAGCTCTGACTAAGCTTTGCCGGTGCACCTTTAAAACTGTCGATAAGCCATAATGGCATCTCTACATTTTTCTGGGAAGCTGCCCACAGCCAGCCAAGATTAGACTGATTTTCCGTATCAATCATAACTCCGTCCATATCAAAGATAATCCCTTTTATCATAACTGCCTCCATTCAACTCCCCAAAATATCAAACCGACATACCTTGCATACATTTCCCAGATATCCGTTTCTTCATTTCCTGATCTTACTTCTCTTCCAGATACTTCTTAACATACTGTCCGGTATAAGACTTCTTAACCTTAACAATCTCCTCTGGTGTTCCCTTGGCAATAACAGTTCCACCGCGGTCGCCGCCTTCCGGTCCCATATCTATAATATAATCTGCTGTCTTAATAACATCAAGATTATGTTCAATAACAACTACAGTGTTGCCACCCTCTGCAAGCCTGTGAAGGATATTGACAAGCTTGTGGACATCGGCAAAATGCAGACCGGTTGTAGGCTCATCAAGAATATATATAGTCTTTCCTGTGCTTCTTCTTGAAAGCTCTGTTGCAAGCTTGATTCTCTGTGCCTCACCACCTGAAAGCTCAGTTGATGGCTGTCCAAGCTTGACGTAAGACAAGCCAACCTCGTTGAGAGTCTCAATCTTTCTTCTTATGCTTGGCACATTTTCAAAGAAATCAACTGCATCCTCAATAGTCATGTCAAGAACATCATATATGCTCTTATCCTTGTATTTTACTTCAAGAGTTTCTCTGTTGTAACGCTTACCCTCGCAGACTTCACAAGGTACATACACATCCGGCAGGAAATGCATCTCTATCTTGATAATACCGTCACCGGAGCATGCCTCACATCTTCCACCTTTAACATTAAAGCTGAATCTTCCCTTCGTATATCCTCGTTCCTTCGCGTCCTTAGTCGTTGCAAACAGGTCTCTTATCATGTCAAATACACCTGTATAGGTTGCCGGATTAGACCTTGGTGTTCGTCCAATTGGTGACTGGTCAATATTAATGACCTTATCAAGCTGCTCTATTCCGTCAATTCCATCATGGTCGCCTGCAATACATCTCGCCCTGTTAAGCGACTTTGCAAGGTGCTTGTAAAGAATCTCATTAACAAGTGAACTCTTGCCTGAGCCTGACACACCTGTTACGCATGTGACAACTCCAAGCGGAATATCTACATCAATATTCTTAAGATTATTCTCCCTTGCGCCTCTTACCTTAATCCAGCCAGCAGGCTTTCTACGCTCTGCCGGTACAGGTATCTTGATTCTTCCTGACAGATATGCGCCTGTAAGTGAGTCCTTGCACGCCATAATGTCCGCAGCAGTTCCTGTTGCGACAACTTCTCCACCATTTCTTCCTGCGCCTGGTCCGATATCCACAATATAATCGGCTGCAAACATAGTATCCTCATCATGTTCAACGACAATAACTGAGTTACCAAGATCGCGCAAATGTGTCAGAGTTCCAAGCAGCTTGTCATTATCCCTCTGGTGAAGTCCGATACTTGGCTCATCAAGAATATAAGCAACTCCTACAAGACCTGAACCAATCTGTGTAGCAAGCCTGATTCTCTGCGCTTCACCGCCTGACAGAGTTCCTGTGGCACGCGAAAGTGCCAGATAATCAAGCCCTACATCTACAAGGAACTTAATTCTCGCCTTGATTTCCTTAAGAATCTCTGCACCAATAAACAGCTGTCTCTCTGAAAGCTTCATATTCTCAAGGAATTCCTGAAGCTTTATAATAGACATGTTAGTAATCTCATATATGTTCTTATCTGCAATAGTAACAGCAAGTGAAGACGGCTTAAGTCTCTGTCCGTGACAGGCAGAACAAGGTCTTATTCTCATAAATTCCTCATACTGCTGCTTAGTATTATCAGAATATGTCTCTCTGTATCTTCTCTCCATATTCTTAATAAGACCTTCAAATGCGACATCATATACACCCTCTCCGCGCTGGCCTTTATATTTAACCTTTACAGAATGTCCCTTAGTACCATTGATAATAATATCCTTAATATCATCAGGATAATCCTTGAATGGTGTCTTTAATGAAAATCCATATTCCTCTGCAAGTGCATCAAGAATCGCCCTGCTAAAGCTGCCCTCATCCTTAGATGACTGCCATCCCATTCCGACAATAGCACCTTCATCAATGCTGAGACTCTCATCCGGTATAAGCAGCTCTGCATCAAACTTCATTGTATAACCAAGTCCGAAACAGTCCGGGCATGCGCCAAATGGATTGTTGAACGAAAAGCTTCTTGGCTCAACCTCATCAATACTTATACCACAGTCTGGGCAGGAAAAGCTCTGGCTGAAATTAAGTGTCTCACCATCAATAACATCTACTGTCATAAGACCTTCGGCAAGCTTAAGAGCTGTCTCAATAGAATCTGTAAGTCGTTTCTGGATTCCGTCTCTTACAGAAAGTCTGTCTACAACAATCTCAATATTATGCTTCTTATTCTTATCAAGCTTAATATCGTCTGTCAGCTCGTACATGCTTCCATCAGCAATAACACGCACAAATCCGCTCTTCTTTGCCTGTTCAAATAGCTTTACATGTTCACCCTTTCGTCCACGGACAACAGGTGCAAGAATCTGAATCTTAGTTCTTTCAGGAAGTGCCATAATAACATCAACCATCTGGTCAACTGTCTGTTTGTTGATTTCGCGTCCACATTTTGGACAATGCGGAATACCAATTCTTGCATAGAGAAGTCGGAAATAATCATATATTTCTGTAACAGTTCCTACTGTAGAACGCGGATTTCTGTTAGTTGACTTCTGGTCTATAGATATAGCCGGTGAAAGTCCTTCAATACTGTCAACATCCGGCTTTTCCATCTGTCCCAAGAACTGTCTTGCATATGAAGACAGTGATTCCATATATCTTCTCTGACCTTCCGCATATATTGTATCAAATGCAAGACTCGACTTTCCCGAACCTGAAAGTCCTGTAAGCACAACAAGCTTGTCTCTTGGAATATCAACATCTATTCCTTTAAGATTATGCTCTCTTGCGCCCTTTATCCTTATGCAGTTCTTGTAACTGCCTCTTTCTATCTCTTTCTTTAACTTACTATCAGCCATGTTTTTTTCCTTCATAAATATATTTATTAATCTCAATCATCTTGTCACGAAGCTGTGCAGCCTCCTCAAAGTTAAGCTCTGCTGCTGCCTTACGCATGTTCTTCTCAACCTGCGTCTTAACCTTCTCAAGCTCTTTGATGCTCATAGATTCATAATCAACCTTAAGCTTTCCGGAAGCATCACCCGGCTCCGCTGCCTTGCTTATACTTATCAGATCTCTTACTGCCTTCTTGATTGTCTGTGGAGTAATTCCATGCTCATCATTATACTCCTGCTGAATCTTTCTTCTTCGTTCTGTCTCTGAAATAGCCTTTTCCATAGATTCAGTAATCTTGTCTGCATACATGATAACATGTCCCTCTGCATTTCTTGCAGCTCGACCAATCGTCTGTATAAGCGATGTCTCTGTTCTTAAGAAGCCTTCCTTATCAGCATCAAGTATTGCAACAAGGCTGATTTCAGGAATATCCAGACCTTCTCGTAGCAGGTTGATTCCAACAAGAACATCAAATCCATCAAGACGCATATCTCTTATAATCTTCTGACGCTCAAGCGTATCAATATCTGCATGAAGATACTTAACCCTGATTCCTGCCTCTTTAAGATAATCAGTAAGGTCCTCCGCCATTCTCTTGGTAAGTGTAGTAACAAGCACCTTGTTCTTCTTGGCAGTTTCCTTATTAATCTCTGATATAAGGTCATCAATCTGTCCTTCAATCGGCTTAACAGTTATCTCCGGGTCAAGAAGTCCAGTAGGTCTGATAACCTGCTCGGTTCTCATAAGTTCATGCTCTGCCTCGTATGTGCTTGGTGTTGCTGATACGAAAAGCATCTGTGAAATCTTGCTCTCAAACTCGCTGAAATTAAGCGGTCTGTTGTCCTTCGCAGATGGCAGTCTGAAGCCATAATCTACAAGCGTAGTCTTTCTTGACTGGTCACCGGCATACATGCCTCGAATCTGCGGAATAGTGATATGCGACTCATCCACAATAATAAGAAAATCATCTGGAAAATAATCCATCAGCGTATATGGAGGACACCCTGCCGGAAGCCCTGCCAGATGTCTTGAATAATTCTCTATTCCTGAACAAAAGCCTGTCTCCTGCATCATCTCTATATCAAAATTCGTTCTCTCTTCAATTCTCTGTGCCTCTAGAAGCTTATCCTCACTCTTGAAATACTTCACTCTCTCGGCAAGCTCTGCCTTGATATTCTCAATCGCAGCGTCCATCTTCTCCTTCTCAACAACATAATGTGAGTTAGGGAATATCGCAATATGTTCAAGAACGCCTTTAACTTCGCCTGTAAGGGAATCTATCTCACTTATTCTGTCCACTTCATCACCAAAGAATTCAACTCTTATGGCATCACCTGATGATGATGAAGGATACACTTCAACAACATCGCCTCTTACCCTGAAGGTTCCTCGCTTAAAATCCTGGTCGTTCCTTACATACTGGATATCAATAAGCTTTCTTATGCAATCATCCCTGTCCTTCTCCATTCCCGGACGAAGCGAAATAACCATGTTCTTATAATCAACCGGCGCACCTAATCCATATATACATGAAACCGAAGCAACGATAATAACATCATTTCTTTCAGAAAGTGCCGCTGTTGCCGAATGTCTTAATTTATCAATTTCATCATTAATAGATGAATCCTTCGCAATATAAGTGTCACTCTGAGGTACATAGGCCTCTGGCTGGTAATAATCATAATAGGAGACAAAGTACTCAACCGCATTCTCTGGAAAGAACTCCTTCATCTCCCCATACAACTGCGCTGCCAGTGTCTTATTATGGCTTATAATAAGTGTAGGTTTCTGAACATTCTGTATAATGTTCGCCATTGTAAATGTTTTACCAGAACCAGTTACACCAACTAGAGTCTCAAACTGGTTGCCTTCCTCAAAGCCCTTTGTAAGTGCTTCAATAGCCTGCGGCTGGTCGCCCATCGGCTTAAAATCCGAATGTAATACAAATCTGTCCATAAAGCCCTCCCTATTAAATGCATTTTTTTCATTATACAATATAACAGCCAAAAAGCACAGAACAAACATTCGATTTGTCCTGTACTTTATTCCATACCTCTATATTCGTTATTCTGCCGCGCTGACACTCATTTTTCCATTGAGATACTCTACTGCTGCCTTCAACTGCACATCTTCAGTCGCATCATCCGGAAGCTCCACAATACTGTCTGGTGTCACTCCCTTGCCGTGAATATCCTGTCCCTTAGGAGTAAAATATTTGGCAATTGTATACTTAACCGCACTTCCATCAGTAAGCGGACGGATTGTCTGCACAATGCCCTTACCAAATGTCTGTGTTCCGATTATCTGTGCCTTATCATAATCCTGCATTGCACCGGCAAATATCTCAGATGCACTTGCACTATTGCCATTTACCAAAACTGCCATCGGAATATTAAGCTCATGATTATCAGAACCTGAATATTCCTGTCTCTTACCAGACTTAGTCTCTGTATACACGATAAGTCCGTTCGGAAGAATATAATCTAGCATATCAGCCACAGTCTTAAGAACTCCGCCAGGATTATTTCTTATATCAATTACAAGTCCTGTAATTCCCTGCTTCTGAAGGTCATCAACAGCCGATTTAAACTGCTCTGTTGTAACATCATCAAACTGTGAAATATAGATATATCCAATATTATTCTCAAGTACCTCTGATGAAACAGTCTTAATATCAATCTTGTCTCTTGTAACTGTGAAACTCAGCTTCTCGCCATTTCTCATAACAGTAAGATTAACATCTGTACCCTTCTCACCCTTAATAAGAGCAACCGCTACAGAAAGATCCATTCCTGTAATATCCTCGCCATTAACCTCTGTTACCTTATCTCCATTTCTGATACCAGCCTTATATGCCGGTGCATCCTCATATGCTTCTGATATAAGTATTGAACCGTCGTCAGCCTTCTGGCATACCGCACCAATTCCATAGAAAGAACCTGATGTTGACTCCATCATTGACTTATATTCTTCCGGCGTATAATAAACCGTATATTTATCACCATATGCAGCAAGATATGCCTTAAAAATGTTGTCTGCAGCCTTTTCATCATCTACATCATCAAAGTAGAATCCATCTCCAAGCAGCGAATCCAAAGCATTCAGCTTACCTTCAACCTTAGTTCCGATTCCTTCGTTATCACTTGTTCCAACATCCTGAACAAATATACGTCCGTCCATTCCAATATGGATATTACCACTTCTTATAAGTCCAATGAATACGCATGACAACGCCAGTATCACAACCATCAGTGTTGCCACAACACCAATAATAACGCCTTTGCCTAAAGCATGTTTTCTCTTTCGTTCCTGTGCGGCCCCTTCCGAAGAAAAAGGTCTGTTATTATCATATTCCATTGAGTCCTCCTATTAAGTTGAATTATTTATTAAAATATGGCATAGGATTAACATATTGGCGAGTTTTTCCATCATCGAGCATTACATCAAAATGCAGATGTGCGCCAAATGAATTACCCGTATTCCCCATAACACCAAGCTTCTGTCCCTTCGTCACCTGGGCTCCTACTGATACATTTAAACTATCAAGATGCAGGTATCTCGTATACAGTCCATTACCATGATAAATCATCACATAATTACCCGCTGTTGAGTAATATTCGCTCTGTCTGTGTGCAATTACAACTTTACCGTCATAAGCCGCATATACAGGATCACCTGAAACGCCTGCTCTGACTGCTCCAATATCCACACCTTTATGTGGTGAAGTTCTGTCAGATGTATCTCCATATGGAGAAGTTATTCTTGTACTTGTTGTTGGCCATTTGAAAGTTCCGCCATCATATCTGTTAGACGGAGTAACTCCGCTTGCTTCCTCTGCCTTAATCTTGGCTGTTATAGAAGCAATCTCTGCATCGAGCTTCTTCTCGTCAGCTTCGAGCTGTTTCTTATAAGCCACCTGATCAGCCGTATTCTTACTCAAAGCATTAAGCTGGGCATTCTTCTCATTCTGGACAACCTCAAGTGCATCAACCTGTGCCTGAAGTGCCTCCTGACTGGCAGTCAGAGTCTCTTTATCTTCTTCAAGCTTTATTTTAGAAGATGATATAAGATTAATCGTTGACTGATATTCCTCAAGCATCTGTCTGTCATACTCTGATATCTTATTAATATACTCAAATTTATTAAGCATATCCGCCATACTCTGTGATGATAAAAGCACTTCAACATATGTATAATCATTATGCTCATACATAAACTGGATTCGAAGCTTCATAGCCTCATACTGGCTTTCCTTATCAGCCTCAGCCTGCTCAAGCTGTGCCTGTGTCTCCTCAATCTCAGCTTCTAATGTTGCAATCTGCGTATTAATATCATCCAATGACGCTGACAATTCTCCCATCTGGGCATCCAGTCCCTGAATAAGAGATGTAAGATCTGAACTCTGCGCCTTAAGCTGAGCAATCTTGTCTTCTGTTTCTTTCTTTTTATTCTGTATATCATTCTGCTGGTTCTGGGCATTCTTCAGATCCGACTTATTATCTCCAAATGTAACCTGTGCAAAACAATACGGTATAAGCAGCATTACAATCATGAGTGCCGCTGTTATTTTCTTTATTAAATTGTTACAAAACAGTGCTTTCTCCATACAGCCACTCCTTTACCATAATTAAAATGTTTTCTAAAAACAAACAGGGACTTCTGCATCCGTTTGCAAAAGCCCCCAAAAACTATCCGAAACTATACATCGGCATGCTTTCTTACAGCGAAGAAACTTCCTATAAGACCAATACCAATTCCAAGAATAACTGCTACCGGAATAAGTACCTCAAATACTTCTGATGCTGGCATAAATGCTAATATATTCTGTAAAACAGAGAATTTTCCAAGAACAAAATTAACAACTCCACCATAAATATACCTCAATATTGCTACCGGAATAATAGCACCTATAAGTCCTATAACGATACCTTCTACGAAGAATGGTGCATTAACAAATGCATCCGTAGCTCCTATATATTTCATGATTGATATCTCATCTTTTCGTACTGTAATACCAATTACAATTGTATTAGTAATAAGGAATATAGATACCGCAAGAAGAACAACAATTACTGCAACTGCAACATAACTTACAAGTCTTGCTGCACTGGCAAGTCCGCTTGCTGTAACCTCTGAACGGTTAACCTGTCTTATTCCATCCTTATTCTCAAGGTACTTAACCAGTGTACCCTGATTACTTGCATCCTTAAGATATACTTCATAAGAAGAAGAATTAGCTAAAGGATTATCATCCTTGAAGCCTTCTGCAAGTTCAGGATATGCGGCGAAATACTCACCCTTGAAGCTTTCCCATGCATCATCAGCTGATACATACTGAACTCTTGATACTTCTTCTCTTTTGCTGATTTCATCTCCAAGCTTCTTAATATCCGTCTCACTGAGATTTTCGTCAAAGAAAACTGTTACACAGACCTCTGTCTCAGCCTTCTTAATCATATACTGAAAATTAACCACTATAGAATAGAATACTCCAAAAAGGAATATACATGCTGTAATTGTTGCTATTGATGCCAGTGAGAACATCTTATTACGATGGATATTCTTAAATCCATCTTTAATATGATATGCTAATGACCTAATCTTCATAGAAATAACCACCCTTTTCCTGATCGCTGATAATCTTTCCTTCACTCATAGTAATAGTTCTCTTCTTCATCTGCTGAACTATCTCCATATTATGGGTAACTACAAGTACTGTTGTTCCCTGCTTATTAACCTGATTAAGAATCTTCATGATTTCATTAGAATTGGCAGGATCAAGGTTACCTGTTGGCTCGTCGCACAACAATATAGCCGGCTTGTTAACCAACGCTCTTGCAATTGCGATTCTCTGCTGCTCACCACCTGATAACTCATTAGGAAAAGCCTTATATTTGTCAAGAAGTCCTACCATGGAAAGCATCGCAAGTACTCTTGACTTAATCTTTCTGTTAGGAGCTTCTACTACCTTCTGTGCAAATGCGATATTCTCATATACATTTCTGTCTGGTAACAGACGGAAATCCTGGAATACTACACCAATATCTCTTCTAAGATACGGAAGCTTCTTTCTTGTTATCTTATTGAGATATTTCTTATTAACATATATCTTACCTGATGTAGGATCTAATTCCTTAAGTAATAGTTTGATAAGAGTCGACTTACCTGAACCACTCTTACCTACTATAAATACGAATTCACCTTTCTGGATGTGAAGATTAATTCCATTAAGCGCAGCAACGCCAGTGGAATATGTCTTCGTAACATCTTCCATGATTATCATGTATCATTTCCTCCAAAAATTACTAAAATGTATCTTTACTTTCCATATACTTCATGTACTTAACTACCATAAGAGCAATCTTAAATGTTATTGCATCATCAAACACTCTGAGGTCAAGCCCGGTTATCTTCTGTATTTTATCAAGTCTGTAAACAAGTGTATTTCTATGAATGTAAAGCTGTCTTGATGTTTCTGAAACATTAAGGCTGTTCTCAAAGAACTTGTTAATTGTTGACAAAGTCTCATCATCAAAATCATCAGGAGCCTTTCCTTCAAATATCTCCTTAATGAACATCTGACATAATGGTATAGGAAGCTGATATATAAGACGACCTATTCCTAATCTGTTGTAAGCAACAACATTCTTATTGCTGTAGAAAATCTTTCCCACATCAAGTGCCATCTTAGCTTCCTTGTAAGATCTTGAAACCTCTCTTATGTCATTAACAATTGTACCATAAGCAACATGTGCCGCACTCATCGCCTCAGTGCTTAACATATCAATTATAACATCAGCTGTCTTGTCAAGTTCATCATATGACTCATTGCCTTTAACTTCCTTAACAAGAATTATACTCTTTTCGTCAACTGCTGTAATGAAATCTCTTGTTTTATTAGCAAAAAGAGTTCTTACTGTCTCTAAAGCATTAGTATCCTTTTCGTGCTTAGTCTCAATAATATATACAACTCTCTTAACATCAGTTTCAATATGAAGTTTCTCTGCTCTTGTATACATATCAACTCGAAGAAGATTATCAAGAAGAAGATTCTTGATAAAGTTATCTTTATCGAATCTCTCCTTATATGCTACAAGCAGATTCTGTATCTGAAATGCAGTAAGCTTTCCAACCATATATACATCATCACTTGTTCCTCTTGCCATGATTATATATTCAAGATTGCCATCATCTTCAACCTTAAAAAACTGAAAACCATTAACTGCCTGACTTTCTGCTGGCGAATCAATAAAACTAATCGCATCCGCAAGGCATTCTGAAACATTATCAAAAGTCTTGGCTGCAACATTCTTATCTGCATCCACAATGCACAAATCCACTCGTGAAATAGCCTTAAGTCCATCTACAGTTGTCTGTAAAATTCTATTAGATATCATTGTTATCCCTTTCTGTCTACCACTTACCTTTTATTCGTACATATTCTATCTTATTGTAAAGCAAAACGGCAAAAAAAAAAAGGGGAAATGCAAATTTATTGCATTTCCCCTTCATAATTAAGATTCATTTAATAATTAGTGTGTGATAACGATTTCTGTTTCCTTATCGAATACATGAAGTCTTTCAACATCCATAGCAAATGTTACTTCATCACCAGGTCTTGCTGTTGTACGAGGATTTACCTTAGCTGTACATGTTACATCACCGATTTCATAGTGAAGGTTAACTTCTGCACCAAGTAATTCGTATACCTTAACTGTAGCTGTAAACTTAGAATCTGCATTCTTAGCGATGAATTCTGCATCATCCTTAACATCCTCTGGACGGATACCAACTACAACTGTCTTACCAACATAGTTGCCATCGATAAGCTTCTTGCTCTTCTCAACTGGAAGAGTAATTGTAACTGTATCAGAAAGTACAAGGTCAACCTGTGAACCGTTAGCCTTAACTTCTGCGTCGATAAGGTTCATCTGAGGTGATCCGATGAATCCAGCAACGAAGATGTTGTTAGGTGTATTGTAAAGGTTCTGAGGTGTATCTACCTGCTGAATGATACCATCCTTAAGAACTACGATTCTTGTACCAAGTGTCATAGCCTCTGTCTGGTCATGTGTTACGTAGATGATAGTTGTCTGTAATCTCTGGTGAAGCTTAGAAATCTCAACACGCATCTGTACTCTTAACTTAGCATCAAGGTTTGAAAGAGGCTCATCCATAAGGAATACCTTAGGGCTACGAACGATAGCACGTCCCATAGCAACTCTCTGTCTCTGACCACCTGAAAGAGCCTTTGGCTTACGATCAAGAAGGTGCTCGATATCAAGAATCTTAGCAGCTTCATGTACAGCCTTGTCGATCTCTGCCTTAGGAACTTTTCTTAACTTAAGACCGAAAGCCATGTTATCATATACTGACATATGTGGGTACAGAGCGTAGTTCTGGAATACCATTGCGATATCTCTGTCCTTAGGCTCTACATCGTTAACCATCTTATCACCGATCCATAACTCACCTGAGCTGATTTCCTCAAGACCTGCGATCATACGAAGTGTAGTAGACTTACCACATCCTGAAGGTCCTACGAAGATGATGAACTCCTGATCAGCAATTTCAAGATTAAAATCCTTAACAGCTACGAAACCGTTAGGATATACTTTACAAACATTCTTAAGCGATAAACTTGCCATTATTAAATATCCTCCTAATATAAATGCGCCTTTGCGCTTTTGATGTGATTATAATACACTAAACAGGACTTTTTTACCACATTACATTTTTACAAATCTTTTCCTCGTTTTTTTTGCAAATTTACCATAGCCAGTCCTCTTATGTATAAATTGTACAAATTTACCGCCTGTTTATCTGCAAACATCACTAATGCTGTTTATGTTTTTAATTGTTTGTTGAAATAAAAACCTTTTAAATAAATAATAAAAAAGAGCGATAGGGTATTTACTTTATATTCATGCGCATCTGTTATATATGTACACGATTGGAGGAATGATTATGACTATAGCTGGTTTATCTACTAACATAAGTACATCTGGCATAACTAATGATATCCAGATTGCAATGCTAAAGAAGAATCTTGATACAGTTGAAACAGCTGGTGCTGATATCGCTAAGATGATGGAAGCATCCGTTACACCAGAACTTGGTCAGAATATTGACTTAAGAATCTGATTCAGTTTTCCCTATACATGTCTTTAGAAATACAAAGCCCATGTACACAGTTTTCTATGTACATGGGCTTTATATTTTTCTAAAGAGTTCCTGAAAATTCAAGCATTATCATATACATTACGCACACAACAATGCCAACAATAACCGGAGCTGTAAAATAATTCTTTATATGTGATAACTTAACATTCTGAATCTTCATTTTTTCAAGATTTCCATGACGTTTTGCCATTGTTCTTATACATAATACAGCAAGCATCATGAATACTGCTGCTATAACAGCAATCATCGCAATCTGCACAACCGTAATTGATGTGCTCTGACCTGCCACACTCTCTGCATTTTCAAATGTTTCAGATACACTGCCATCCTGCGCATACATTCCCGCCATCTTAAGAATCTGTACAATTCCTATTGAATATGTATTTACCGCAAAATGTGCAATAACTGACGACCACAAAGAACCTGTAGCCTCAACCATATATGCAAACACAATTCCCATAACAAATGCATACAACGCCTGATTAATATTAAGATGAAAGCAACCAAATAATAATCCGCTCATTAGTGCAGCACCTGTCATTCCGGCTTTCCTGTAAGAGCCAAAGAATATCCCACGGAATATAAGCTCTTCTACAAGCGGCGGAATAACTGCCAGCAATATAACCTGCATCGCAAATGGATATGTAAGCAGTGTTGTTGTTCCCTCCTCAAGATAATTAGTTGAAAACAACATGCTAAGATTACTTATTAATAATACTGCCGGAATAAGGCAGTATCCTGCAACAAGTGAAAGAATTACATCAACTATGCCTATTCTTTTGTAGGGAATCTCTCTAATAGGATCAATCTTCTGAACAATCATATATATAATTGCAATAAGAAGAATTATCCCTTCTGACATAACATACTGAATCCAGTCAGGCACAGCTATACCTGAATTCTGTGCATAAGCCATAATCGATGCACACACAACAGATAATCCGATATAACCTATTACAAATATAATAAAGAAGCCATTAACTTTTCTTACTTCCATGCAATTGCTTCCACTTCAAGAAGAACATCCTTAGGAAGTCTTGCAACTTCTACGCATGAACGTGCTGGAAATGGCTCCTTAAAATATTTCTTGTAGATTTCATTAATCTTACCGAAATCATTCATTTCTTTAATAAATACTGTTGTCTTAACAATGTTCTCTACCTTAGAGCCTGAAGCCTCAACAAGATTGCAGAGATTCTGAAATGCCTGCTCAGCCTGAGCCTCAACTCCGCCTTCTGCTATCTCGCCTGTAGCTGGTATTACAGGGATAACTCCTGATGTATATACCATATTGTTAATCTCGATAGCCTGTGAATATGGTCCGATTGCACTTGGTGCCTTGTCTGTACTGATTACTTTCTGCATAATAATCTCCTTATTTCAACATATTTTACGTTACAAACGCATTAAATATATTGTACCGCAATCATCATATTCATTCAAGAAGCTATTTCTTAAGAACTATTGAATTCTGTGTTATCTCAATTTTGCCTTCTTTAAGCAGTCTTCCTACAGCTCTCTTGAAAGCATTTTTACTCATATTAAAATGTTTCTTGATAATCTCTGGGTCTGCTTTATCAGTAAATCCCAGACTTCCACCCTTCTTTACTATAGCGTCATATATCTGTACTGAATCCTCGTCCATCTGGATATAAGCCTTCTGCTTAAGGCTTATAACAAGTTTCCCATCTTCTCTTACTCTTGAAACACGTCCGTGAATAACCTCACCGACACTAAGTGGTTCAAACACTTCTGACATAGGAATAAATGCATCATACTTATCTTCAACAGCAACATACGCTCTGTAATCTGGAGTTATTCCTATTATAGTACCTGTAACCGCACTGTCTTTTACAAGTGTCTCTGACTTTTCAAGATACTTGTTAATTCTCATAGTAGCTGCAAGTCTGCCGCTCTTATCTATATAGAGAGCGACAAGATACTCTGAACCTTCTGATACATGTGTTGTCTGTTCCTTGTATGGCATGAGCAGGTCTTTTTCAAGTCCCCAGTCAAGAAATGCGCCAATACCTGTAACCTGTGATACTTTAAGTCTCTTAAGTTCTCCAAGCTGAATCTTTGGCTTATTAGTAGTTGCAATAAGTCTGTCACTTGAATCCCTGTAAACAAATACTGTGAGAGCATCTCCCACTTCAACATCATCTGGAACCTGTTTTTTAGGAAGAAGGACTTTATCTTCTTCTGTTCCAAGATATACTCCGAAATCTGTTACCTTTACAATGTTAAGACACTGTGTTTTTCCTAACTCTATCATAACAACACCTATGCTGGCAGCTTCACCAGCCCTTTCATAATATTTCAGTGCAAGTATGTATGTTGCCTTTCTACGTCTATTCTCATCGCTACTCGCACAAAAAAACCTCTCGTATGACTACGAGAGGTTTCTAGCTGGGCTTGAGGGATTCGAACCCCCGAAGTGCTGGAATCAGAATCCAGTGCCTTACCACTTGGCGAAAGCCCAATGTCGTGACGACATGCTGTATTATACATGAATGTTTTCAGGAATGCAAGCACTTTTTTAAAAAATTTTCAAAATGTAAATTATATAATTAACTTGTGATTGAGGGAAGCGCTTCTAAATCCAGTAAACACAAGGGAGATAACAATATGAGTACTAAAAAGATTTTTTATAAAAAAGATATGAAAGATATAATCCTCTTCTTAAAAGAAGAGGGGGAAGCCACTTTGAACGATAATTATAAGAATTGCTGTCTTACTCTTATCGCACATGGCAGCACATTCGAGTTAAAGATAAAAGACAGTCTTAATTGTGAATATTCCGAGACATTTCCAAAAACGGACAATTACGAAGATTTACATAAGTATGTATCTGAACGCTTTTCAGAATGGGAAAAAGAATATATACAAGGTGAAGCAAAAACACTTGAAGAGGTTATGCAAGAACGATTTGAGCAGAAGAAAGCCGAGGAAGAAGCACAGGAAGAAAAGAACAGTGAAGCACTTATTAATTACATTAATTCCGGAGATGAAAACTTTTACGCTGATTGTTTAGTGTATTACGAAAACAAGAAGAATTTAAGTAATTCTCTTAATAAGCTGATTCACAATGAAATTGAAAATTATTCAAAGTCGCAGCTTAAAATTGCAATAGTTCTTAAAACTGTATATGACAAGAAACTCTATGAAGTACAGGGATATAAAAACATTTATGATTATGCAAATGATGAATTTAACATTGCCCGCGGTACTGTTTCCAACTGGCTTATGATTGTAAACAATTTTTGCACTTTGAATGAGCAAACAGGTTTTTATAACCTTGATGAAAGATTGAAAGATTTTAGCATAACACAGCTTGTATTATTACGGCAGTTGACTATTGAACAGATTGAAGAACTGGGAATAACTTCTGATTTATCAACTCGCAATTTAAAAGCCTTAATCAAGGAAAAATTAAATATTAACGCTATTGCTACAAGTGTAAAGCCTGATATAGACGCTTCTGCTCTTCCAGATAATCCCGAGGACGAAGAAGAACTATACAAAGAATCGGAAGAATTGCAGAAAGTACAGGAAGAACAGCCAACAGAAAAGGTAAAGCTCCGTTTAATGTTTACTGGTGGTTCTGAATTGTCTGATACACAGATTGTGTTTTTAAACAAGTTTCTTACATCACAGCCAAAAAACAAGAAGTTAAAACTTGTTTTTATAGAAGAAAATTAAATAAAAGGGAGATTTTAAACATGGAAAACAAAGAGAACTATATCAGAAAAGACATTGTTAAATCAGTAGAAGAAGCGATTGTTGAAATATTCAACTGCAATAATCGTTCATCTGATTTATCCGTTGTTGATGTTATAGAAGCGGCTAAAGAGCTTCACAATCTTAACAAGGCAGAAGAAGCCGAGTTGTATTTATTCGTTAAATATACGCAGATGCGTTTTATACGCTTCTTCAATGTAGTTGTTAAATCTAAATAATAAAAGATTAACAACACTATTACATAGTTATATTCTGCCGCCCCAGTAGGCAAGTCGGCGCGGCAGTTTATAAAAAGTTCGTTCTATTGAACGCACTATATAAATATATCACAAAATAAATTTAAAGAGAGGGCGCAAAAGCGCAAAGGTGAAAAAGAATGAAATTAGGATTTATGACAATAGCAAAGGTTTATAGAAAGAAAGACGTACAGGAAATAACAGACCGCGCAACAGGTCGTGTTACTGGAGAATATTATCCAGTAATTCTTGACGATGGAGAAGATACACTTGACGCTACTGTTCCGAAAGACGTTTACAACGGTATTGAAGAAGATAAAATATATCTCTTTGCCGGAACATATGACGACAGATTCAAGAGAGAGAACACAACACCGAAGCCAAGAATTACAGCCGTTCTTTATTTAATCAATGAGCCATGGCGCAAAGATTTTATTGATGAATTCAGTAAGCAGACATACGACAGCTTTGCAATGCCGTTCAAAGATGAGCAGCAGAAAAACACTACTGCTACTGCTTCTAAGGCTTCTAAGTAATTAAGTGATAATATCGCGGTCGCTTCCCGCGCTATTATAGACCATTTAACAACACTGTGTTAAATGGGTACTGCATTAGTGAACAGTGGCGGTTATTACTCGCTCTGTGTTACTCGTTAAACCGCCGCCGTTCCTTATGCTCTAACAAATAAATAATAATCAACAAGGATATATTAAAGGTCGTAACAGTCGCTTTGTTATTCTCCCAAGTGGATAAGCGTTGTGTGTAGTCCAATTCAATCATGTTGTAACTATGTCGGTTGTTACGGCTTTTAATATGCCCTTGTCGGATTGGGCATAAATGAGCAGAAACATTTACAAATAAAGAAAGAAGGGAGTTAAACATGGATTTCTTAATATTATTAAGAAACATTCTTGTACCTGTCGCAATACTTATGTGGGTAATTATCGGGCTTGTAGCACTTATTATCTTCTTAAGAAACAAGTTCAGCGGTAAAAGAATTAAGTCTATAGGAAATGTGTATAAAGAAACATTCGTACAGAATCACAGCACATCACCCGACAATTCAGTAAATACCGACAATACAGAAGATATTGCAAACGGTGCAGATGGTGCCAGAAGTCCAAACGGCACTAATAAGGGCGGCTCTAGCTTATGCTTGTAAGAGAGCTGTCAAAAGCATGAATTAATTCGGTAATGATACACCGCCACTCTTCCAAGAGTTCGCGCGATTGAACTATTACAAAACTTATACTGTTCTGCCAATAGTGACAGCTCGCGCCGTTTAAGGCAAGAGTGGCACGCATTACCCATGTACCGCACATATCGTTAATTAAGCCAGTACACCGCAAGCGGTACATAACCACTGCAAATCTAATAGACGTGTTCAGCCCCCGACGAACTGAATTAGCGGTGAATCCGTTCCGTCCTCTTCTACTGATATTCGCTCTAATTATCAATGTCGTTGATGTTGTGGGGGTTGTCAGCTTGGGTACGGTCTTTGAAGTGGTGGGGCGCACCGAGGAAGCTAACCTACAACTTATCGACTTCATATATGTAGCGGAGAAAGAGAAAGAAGCCGCGGAGACACAGAGGAAACTCGCCTACGGAGTACACAATCCCCGGGAATGAGCCGTTAAGAAAACATGAACGCAAAGCGCGATTGTTTTTAGGTGAATGGGGTCGCGTGAGCGTTCCATAATAAACCAAAAACAACACAGACACAATAAACACAGACACAATAAACAAAAATAGAATAACTAATTAATAAATTAAGAAAGCAAGAAAGCAATGATAAAAGAAACGATATCAGAACATAAACAAATATTTATATTAATGATTATCACTTTAACACTATTATTAATATTTACTGTAATTTATTTTGTTATGCCAGTAAATGCAGAAGAAAAAGAAACATCATATGCAATAGAAGAAATACAAACACAGACTTTAAAAGAATCAGAAAATAAAAATGACAATAATACCTTAAATATAGATAGTAACAATGCAACAAGCAAAAAAACAGAAGAAACACCAACAGAAACGCAAGAGAACACACTCGCAGAAATCCGCGACACACTCTATATAATTTCAATAACACTCATTATATTTACAGGCGCGTTTCTAGGCTATGTAGCAGTTTCACGATTAATGTAGAAAGAGAGGATATAAGACATGACAACAGCAAGCGCAATATTAACAGATTATTCTCAGTATATAGCAATGGGGTTTTCAATGTCTGTAATACTCTCATTCACATTATGGGCGATTATGAAGCTCTGGCGCTTCGTAGTCGATATTATTAAGCTATCAACACCTTACAGGTGATGATAAATATAATTTTCGGAGGTTCCCAGTATGACACCAACAGTTTTAGCAGCAGAGGGAAATGCAGCAGTCACAATGAGTACAGAAATCAAGACAGCAATTACAACAGCTTGTCAGAGCGCAGTCGATGTGTGCAAAGACGGTATTGTTGCTGTTCTTCCTATCGGTCTCTCACTCATGGCAATCACTATGGGTATCAGAATGGCTGTCGGCTTCTTTAGAAGCCTTGCAAACTAGTACTCCGATACTAGCAAAGGCAGAGTTTAACGGCTCTGCTGATGTACACAAAGAAGCGTTTAAAAGTTCGTGCGAATGAACAAATAAAAACGAGTAACACAGAAAGCGAGGGACAAAGAACAATGGGATATGTACTATTACTGTTATTCTTCCTAGTGTGGCGGAATATGGTACAAATCAAGAAAGCGACAAACTATATTGCCTACGGAACAGAACACCGTAAAGGCAAAATAAGCAAGCTCCTTGACTTGGTAACTAAAATACACAATGAGGAAGCGGAAACAAGGAAAGCCAAGCGAGCCAAGCGGCAGGCAGAAAGAGAGAAGAAAGAACATTAAGAAAATAAGTAATCGCGCAAAATACAATATATTTATATTTGTAGTTATCATTCTTTATTTAGTCGGTCTTGTCCATGCATGTTTTGGAGTAATAATAGACGCATGTCTTTATTTCACATTTGCTAGTTTACTCATTGTTAGTGAAGTTGATTCTCTTCATGAAGAGTTACATAGACAGGCAGAAAGAGAGAATAAAGAAACCGAGGTAAATGAACATGAAGAAAATTATTAAGTTGATTAAGTCAGATAGTACATTTCTATTTGTTATCATTCATGTTATTACAACGTTAGCGTTTATCATCTTCGTATTTTTAAAGTATGACTGGATTGTTGAGCAGTTTGGTTCTTATGCTCTTTTTGTTATGACTTTCGCTCCTATTGCCGGATTTATCGTCGGTGTTTATTACTTCATTGTTGACTATCTTCCGTGGTACTTCAATAAGGACAAAGAGAGCGAGGACAATAACAATGATTAATTCACTAGAAAAAGTTGATATAAGAAATGTTCCTTATCATTCTACAATTACAGAGCGTGAGATACAAGTTCTTAGGGACTTCTTCACGATACGCGCCTGTATAATTATTATAAGAGAGTCCGTTTCTATTTTACTTAATAAGGATAACAATAATGGTTAGTTGTACATATATCCCTATCGTGATAATTCCGCACGATATAACAGGTATTACAATTGTAGAAGCATTAATATTAATACTTCTGCTGACTGCCATGTCAGTACTATTTATGAAATTTATAATATGGCTTATGCACCACATTATATAAAGCCCTAAAAAATAAAGATTGTGCTACAACTTGCCTAGTGGTATAATCGTATTAATAAGGGGGTGTTTAAATGATTTGTTTAAGTTCTGACGGTCGTTTATTCGGTTTGAATCCGCAATTTTTATTTGATATATTTGTTTTTTTTGCAAATATATTCATATTACTTATTTTCATCGTTCCTATAGTAGTCTTATTTATTTTTATATGTAAATTTTTTATTGATAAATCTAAGTATTATAAGACTAGAACAAAATTTTATCAAAATCAATTAAAGGATAGGCAAGATTAAATCTTGCCTATCTTTTTTTTACGAGGTGTTTGTATGAAAAAAATAATTTCAATATTACTATCTTTTTCAATTGTTTTTTTGTCAGTTTCAACATGTATCTCTATTTCTGTTTGTGCTGATACAGATAAAACTGTTTTATCTAAGTCATCTGATTCTCCTTTTGCTTATTCTTCTTCTGAAGCTCAAAAGTATGTATCCGCTCACTTAGATATTTATGATTCAGATAATACTCTTTTATTTTCATACACTCCAACTTCAACTTATAACTGGACTTATTCTGCTAAAGGTAAGGACAATTTACATTTATCAGATAATCAGCTTAAAGCGTTTCTTATGTCTAAAAAGACATTATCTGCTTATGTTCAATTAATGTTTAGCGGTTTTTCAAATAATAATGTTACTCGTGGTTTTCTTTCTGCTCTCGGTATTGCTACAACTGGCAATTCTAACGCTTTAACAGATGTTTCTGATAAATTACTTGGTAATTATAATTATATTGATTCTATTAATTATGATGAGGATACACAGACAATTAC
>ENA-UONT01001158-UONT01001158.1-human-gut-metagenome-genome-assembly--contig:-CS20-NODE-1158-length-24072-cov-12.214390_pt1 | contig 24072 bp, 20 predicted proteins | sample MGYA00242459_ERZ724006 | MGnify/ENA metagenome assembly ERZ724006 | reverse complement strand
GATCGCGGTCATTGCAATTTTGGCCGCCGTTCTGATTCCGACTTTTTCAAGCCTTATAAAAAAGGCGAATGAAAGCGCGGATCTTCAGAATACCAGAAATATGAACACGGTGATCGCGGCAAATGAAGAAAAAATTGAAAAATATTATCAAGAGATCAAGGCGGCACCCTCTGGAACCTTCGATGAGCAAAATGCTGAAGCCGAAGCCGTTTACCGCGTTTGCCTTGAAATGGGTTACAGCATAGGCAAAATGAACAGTGCGAGCAGTGAATACGCAATGGTTTATGACCACGGCAATCACTCACTCGTGCTGGTGCAACAGGTCGACGGAGAGATCAGAATTGTTTTCCCTGAAAATTCGGAAGTCCCAGAAACCTATGCTAATTATACTCTTTTTTACGACGGTGATGTTGATGGCTATTGGGATTCTGCTTGGAGTGAATTCTCTGGTGCGGTTTTTTATATTTCAGATTCTGCGGCGTCCGAAGCGTAAAAATATATCAGCAATTTGATAAGGCGGCAGTGCTCTGCCTGCCAAAGAAAAATATATTTAAAATATCCGGTGAACAAAAGCCGCCACTAAAGTGGCGGCTTTTCCGTGTCTGTTGTTATGGGCGGTTGAAAGCGGGTAGTTTTTGCCCAAAAACGGCCCGGCGGAGTTCCCCGCCGGGCCGATCGTACCGGAATCTGCGGTCAGCCGCAGCGTTTCAGCGCTTTACAGTTTGACTGCCGCGCGGAGATAGCTTTCCAGCTCCGCAACGGGGAGGCGGATCTGCGCCATCGTGTCGCGGTCGCGGATGGTCACCGTGTCGTCCTCCAGCGTGTTGAAATCCACGGTCACGCAGAAGGGCGTTCCGATTTCGTCCTGCCGGCGGTAGCGTTTGCCGATGGAGCCCGCCTCGTCGTAGGTGCACATGAACTCGGAGGAGAGCGCCCGATAAACTTCTTTCGCTTTCTCCGAGAGATTTTTTTGCAGGGGAAGCACCGCGCACTTATACGCCGCGAGCGCGGGATGGAAGTGCATCACCACGCGGGTTTCGCCGTTGTCCAGCGTCTCTTCGTCGTACGCCTCGGAGAGGACGGCGAGCATCAGGCGGTCTGCGCCGATGGAGTATTCGACGACGTACGGAATATACTTCTCGTTCGTGACGGGGTCGGTGTAGAGCATGCTCTTGCCCGAATACTCCTGATGGCGGGAAAGGTCGTAATCCGTGCGGTTGTGGATACCGTTCAGCTCGGACCAGCCGATGGGGAAGAGGTACTGGATATCGCACGCGCTTTTGGCGTAGTGCGCCAGCTTATCGTGATCTTTAAAGCGCAGGTGCGCGGGGTCGAATCCCAGCGCCAAAAGGAAATCCCACGCCTTTTTCTTATAGAGCTCGTAAAATTCGTGATCGGTGCCCTCTTTGCAGAAGAGCTGGTGCTCCATCTGTTCAAATTCGATGGTGCGGAAGATGAAGTTGCCGGGGGTGATCTCGTTGCGGAAGGCCTTTCCCACCTGCGCGATCCCGAAGGGTACGCGCGCGCGGGTGGTCCGCTGGACGTTCAGGAAATTGACAAATTCCCCCTGCGCGGTTTCCGGGCGCAGATAGATTTTGTTCTGCCCCTCTTCGGTCACCCCGCGGGAAGTCTCGAACATCATGTTGAACTGGCGGATGGGGGTGAAGTTGGATTTTCCGCACTTCGGACAGCAAACCTTGTGCTCCCGGATATACTGCTCCATCTCCTCGTTGGTCATGGTATCGGGGTTGACCGCCCCCTTGGAATGGCTTTCAATGAGCGTATCCGCGCGGTGGCGGGTCTTGCACTCCCGACAGTCCATTTTGGGGTCGGAAAAGGACGCCGTGTGCCCGGAAGCGTCCCACACGCGCGCGTTCATCAGAATGGCTGCGTCCACCCCGAAGGAGTTTTCGCTTTCCTGCACAAACTTTTTCCACCAGGCGCGCTTGATGTTGTTTTTGATCTCCACGCCGACCGGGCCGTAGTCCCAGGTATTTCCCATGCCGCCGTAAATTTCGCTGCCCGGATAGATAATGCCGCGGCCTTTACAGAGGTTGACGAGTTTTTCCATTGTGGCTTTCTGTTCTCTCATGGTGTTCCTCTAATTTTTTTATTCTCGGAATATTATAGCCCAGGAACGGGAAGAAAGTCAACGAAACGCGGAGGGAATTGCAAAAATATCCTGCAATTACTTGTGCAACGGCAAAATGTGTGATAAAATAATAAAATAAGAGAGAAAATAAAAAGACAGGCGAAGCGCCGGGGCGCGGCGTGTACGGAGAACATCATGGCGGATAATTTTATCGAACAGATCGTAGAGGAGGAACTTGCGTCGGGCAAAGTGTCGGCGGTGCAGACGCGTTTCCCCCCCGAGCCGAACGGATACCTTCACATCGGGCATGCGAAGAGCATGTGCATCAATTTCGGCATCAGCGAAAAATACGGCGGGAAGTGCAATCTCTTCTTCGACGATACCAATCCTTCCAAGGAAAAGACGGAATATGTGGACGCGATCCGGAAGGATATCGCCTGGCTGGGATTTACCTATGCGAAGGAGGTATACGCTTCCGACTTTTTCGAGGAAATTTACCGGTATGCCGAACAGCTCATCGAAATGGGAAAGGCTTACGTCTGCGATTACGCGGCGGAAGAGATTTCCGCGACGCGCGGCACGCTGACGGAGCCGGGGAAAGAGAGCCCCTGGCGGAACCGGAGCAGGGAGGAGAACCTCTCCCTGTTCCGCGCGATGCGCGCCGGCGCGTTCGGCGACGGAGAAAAGTGCCTCCGCGCGAAGATCGACATGGCTTCTCCCAACATCAATCTGAGAGACCCCGTCATCTACCGCATACTGCGGCAGACGCATCACCGCACGGGGGACGCCTGGTGCATCTACCCGATGTACGATTACGCGCATCCCGTGTGCGATTATCTGCAGGGCGTCACGCATTCCGTCTGTACGCTGGAATTTGAGGATCACCGCCCGCTTTACGACTGGGTGGGCATCACCCTCGGGTTCGACCCGAAGCCCCGCCAGATCGAATTTGCGCGGCTCAACGTGACCAATCTCGTGATGAGCAAGCGCTATCTGAAAAAGCTGGTGGAAGACGGCGCCGTGGATGGTTGGGACGATCCCCGCATGCCCACGCTCGCCGGAATCCGCAACCGCGGCATCCCGGCGGAGGCGCTCAAGGATTTCTGCGCGCGGATCGGCGTGGCAAAAGCCAATTCGGAGGTGCAGATCTCCTATCTGGAAGCCTGCGTGCGCGAGTACCTCAACCTGCATGCGGAGCGCGCGATGGCGGTGCTTTCTCCGCTGAAGGTGGAGATCACCAACTATCCGCAGGGGGTGACGGAGGAGCTGGAGTTTGACGTAAACCCGAACGAGGAGGAGAAGCGGACGCGCAAAATTTCCTTTTCGCGGGAGCTGTATATCGACGCGTCCGACTTTTCGCTGGATCCTCCGCCCAAGTATTTCAGACTCAAAAAGGACGGATACGTCCGCCTGAAAAACGCGTATATCATTCACTGCGACGAAGTGGTGTGCGGCGCGGACGGGGCGGTGGAAAAGCTCCTCTGTTCGTATATCCCCGAATCCAGGAGCGGAAACGACACCAGCGGCATCAGGGCGAAGGGCGTGCTGCAGTGGGTGAACGCCGCGGACGCGGTGGATACGGAGATCCGCCGTTACGGGTACCTTCTGAAAGACGAGGCGTATCCGGGGCAGGATTTTTCGGAGCGCATGAACGAGGAGAGCCTCTCCGTCTCGCACGGCAAGGCGGAACCCTATCTCTTTGCGGACGGGGACGACCGCCCCTTCCAGCTGCTGCGCACGGGGTATTATAAACGTCTGTCCGCCGGGGGCAAAGTCGTGCTGTCTGAGATCGTGTCGCTGAAAGATAATTTCAACAAGTAATATTTAAATTTTTCGGAGGGAATTTTATGGGGTGGATTATCGACGCCGTAATCGGCGTCCTTCTGTTGATCGTCTTGTTGATCAACCTCTTTATGGGATTTCAGAAATGCGGACTCAACAACGCGTTCACCGCTTTGAACGTCGTATTGTCCTGCGTGCTGGCTTCCGTCATTTCGGGCGCGCTGATCTCCGGCCCGCTCGCTTCCGTCGTGGAGGGCTCGGGCGAAGGTTCCGAACTGATGGGAACGCTGCTCTCCATCGGGCTGTTCGTCGTGCTGATGCTGGTGTTCAGCCTGATCTTTTCGATCGTATTTTTCTTCGTGAAACTCCCGCTGAAAAAGATCAAGGTGAAGTCCAAGGCCATGAAGATCGTCGGGAGAGTGGTCAGCATTCTGCTGAGCGTCGGCATTTACGCCTCCTTTTTCTGGATCATCCTGGGCGTCGTGCATACCGCGGGCATTCCCGCGATCGACGAGGCGATCGGAAGCAGTTTCTTCTACGGAACCAATCCGTTCCAGGGACTCTGCGACAAATACCTGAACGTCGGAGAGCTGATCGGCGCGCTGACGGGTTCTCTGCCCGGCGGCAACTGATCGGCGCGCTGACGGGTTCTCTGCCCGGCGGCAACTGATCGGCGCGCGCTCTTTGAAAGCCCGTTCAGGGTAAGCGCGTGAACCGACGCGGCGCATTCGCGAGACAAAAAGCACCGCCCTGTCAGCAGGACGGTGCTTCGGATATTCAAAGGGTCAATACAGTTCGCGGATTGCCAGAACGTCTCCCGTGACGCCGTCGATCAGGAGCGCGACAACTTTGTGTTCGCCGCGTACCAGGCCGACGTACCAATAGGGCTTTTCATTGTTGACGAATACGCGGAGCGTGATCTCCGCGCCGAACGCGCCGTTCGTGCGGTAGCTGTCCAGCAGGTCCCCCTGGTTGGTTTCCAGCGCTTCGAGCGCCTGCTCTTTGGTGAGGGCGTTCTCGGGCAGCGGGCAGGAAAGCTCCAGGTGATCTTCGGTCTCCGCGCGCGCGATCACGATGGCAAACCGATCGGGCGGGCAGGAATCGACGGGGACGGTGGCGGTGAGTTTGTGCCGCACGGGGTCGAGGGCGAACGTCACTTCGTAGGGCGTTTCCCCCAGCTGCAGGGACGCGCGGTATTCGGCGTTTTCAACGGTCTCTTTGGGCGTCAGCTTGAGGATCAGCCCATACGCCACGCTGCCGACCGCACCGTCCGGCTGATAGGGCGTCTCGCAATAGCCGAACTGGGCCTTTACGATATAGGCGTCCGATTCCGCCTCCCACACGCGCTCGACGAGTTCGGAAACGCTCTTTAACAGTGCGGGCTGTTTGTCGCAGGCAAAGGAAAAGAGCGAGATAAAGCAGAGCAAAAATACCAACAGATGTTTTTTCATGTTCCATTCTCCGTTAATAAACTTATGCGAAAGATAAAAACTAATGACTAAACAATTGATTTTTTCGCCCTGTTTTGATAAAATGAATAAAACGGAGGGCTTATGAAACGCTTGATCATCAAAACAGCGGCAATCACGCTTGCCGCAATCTTCGGCGTTTTTGTCCTCGGGGTGGTCGGCATGACGCTGTTTGCTCCGGGTGCGATGGGGGATCTCTGTCAGCAGACGGGAAGCTACGGGCTCGCTGCCTGGTATGCCGAACTCGATTACGCCAAATCCAAAGAGATCGATAAACTGGCGCGCGTGATCTACCTGGCTGACCTCGCGGGAAACGACGAAACGCTCGTCGAATACTGTCCGCAGATGGCGGCGCACAGGGATTTTTCCGCATTCTGCAAGGAGACGGATCAAGCGGAAAATCCGCTCTATTCCAATCTGGGAGGATACCGCACCTTTCTCTATTCCGCTTATGCGGAAGCGCTTTATCAGACGGGGGAAAAGACCACTGCGCTCACCGTTGCGGCGGATGAAGTCGCAAAGAGCGGTTACGGGGAAGTCAATCCCGTGCGCGCGCTGATTGCCTGCGCGGCGGAGGACGACGCGTTTTTGGGGGAAATTCTGGCGCGGCTGGAATTTCTCACGGTGCCGAGCGGACAAAAGGCGCTGGAAGCGGATATCGCGCTGCTGCAGCAGGACTGACACAGATTGCCTCACGGCAATTTTTTTACAGATCGATTCACATTACGGAGGAAGTATTTTTCTATGGGTAAGATTATCAAAGAAGGGCTGACGTTCGACGACGTCCTGCTGATTCCGCAGGCGAGCAACGTGCTGCCGTATCAGGTGGATCTCTCGAGCCGCCTGACGGACGATCTCGTCCTCAACATCCCGCTGATGAGCGCGGCGATGGATACCGTGACGGAGAGCCGCCTGGCGATCGCCATGGCGCGCGAAGGGGGAATCGGTATCATTCACAAAAACATGTCGATCGAGGAACAGGCGCTTCACGTGGATAAGGTCAAGCGCAGCGAACACGGCGTCATCACGGATCCCTTCTTCCTGGAGCCGCAGAACCTCGTATCGGATGCGCTCGCGCTGATGGAGCGCTACAAGATCAGCGGCGTTCCCATCACGAAAAACGGAAAGCTGGTCGGCATTCTGACCAACCGCGACCTCCGGTTTGAAACCAACTTCGATCAACCCATCGAAAATGTGATGACGAAGGAGAACCTCGTCACCGCGCCGGTCGGCACTTCTCTCGCCGAGGCGCAGAAAATCCTGGGAAAACACAGGATCGAAAAACTCCCGATCGTCGATAAGGACGGATATCTGAAAGGGCTCATCACCATCAAGGATATCGAAAAAGCCATCCAGTATCCCAATTCCGCAAAGGATAAAAACGGCCGCCTGGTCGTCGGCGCGGCGGTCGGCATCTCTGGCAATACGTACGAACGCGTGGACGAGCTGGTCAAGGCAAAGGTAGATATCATCACCGTGGATACGGCGCACGGCCACAGCTTTGCGATTCCCAAGGTGGTGGAGAATATCAAGAAGAAGTATCCCAATATCCCCGTCATGGCGGGCAACGTCGCGACGGCGGAGGCGACCGAAGCGCTCATCGGCGCAGGGGCGGACGTCGTAAAAGTGGGGATCGGCCCCGGTTCCATCTGCACCACGCGCGTGGTCGCGGGTATCGGCATGCCGCAGCTTACGGCGATCATGGACTGCGCGGAGCGCGCGGATCAGCTGGGGAAAACGGTGGTAGCGGACGGCGGCATCAAGTACAGCGGCGATATCACCAAGGCTTTGGGCGCGGGCGCTTCCGCCGTCATGATCGGCAGCCTGTTTGCCGGGACGCTGGAAAGCCCCGGAGAGATCGAGATTTATCAGGGCAGGAGCTTCAAAGTATACCGCGGCATGGGCTCGCTCTCGGCTATGGCGATGGGCAGCAAGGACCGCTATTTCCAGGAAAACGCCAAAAAGCTGGTTCCGGAAGGCGTGGAAGGGCGCGTTCCTTACCGCGGGGCTCTCTCGGAAATCATCTTTCAGATGGTGGGCGGAATCCGCTCGGGAATGGGGTATACGGGCATGGCGACGATCGACGAACTCCGCCACAAGGCGCAGTTTGTTAAGATTACGAACGCGGCACTCATCGAATCTCACCCGCACGATATTTCCATTACGAAAGAATCTCCGAACTATTCTCCGAAAGGCGTGTAAATCCTTGACAAAGGCCGCCGTTTCGTGGTAAAATCATAAAGCTGAAATAAATAGCGCTTCTGAAAAGGGGCGCACAATGCGGATGTGGCGGAATTGGCAGACGCGCTAGATTCAGGTTCTAGTGGGGGCGACTTCGTGCAGGTTCAACTCCTGTCATCCGCACCAAAAGAGTATAATCCGAACTATATGCTTGTAACAGGCGAATGGTTCGGATTTATTTTTATGGTTTCATTTTCCAATCCGTCGAAGCTTGACGGAAACGACGACAGGATTTTTCAAAGAATATTGGACAGGGATTCCGAACGTTTTGCAGAAAATATTCTTTGAAAACAAAAAACACGGTTTATACCGTGTTTTTTGTCTGTTTTTTCATTCGGTCAAATGACGGGCAGTCAGAAATTTCCGTAGCAATCAGAATTAACTAATTGTTAAAATCAATTTCTAAAATTCTTTCCAAAATTTTCATCGCTTTCGCAAAGGTGTCCCTAACAAATTGTACGCTTTCTTTCAACGCATCTTCGTAGTCTTTTGCGGCTATATCCCGTTTTGACAATCCGAGATAGTTGAAATCCTTTGCGATAAATTCAGTATTTGCTACCTTAAATTCTTCTTTGAATGCCTCGGCCAGAGTTTGCCGCATGGCAAGAATCTGCCGGGAATCCTTTCCGTCCTTTTCCAGCCTGTCTCTCAAAGCGTCTTCGAATTTGCAGTTTTTATATTTATCGTATTCATTGATATGGCAGCAAAGTCTGATAAAATTTCCCCTGTCTCCCAGATGCAATTCATAGTGAAATTCCAAACCGCGCAAAGCCTTGAGGCTGTCAAAAGCACGGCAGGATATCTTTGTCATGTGACACTTTTCATACGCGGCGTTATATGTGCCCGCGTATTCGATAAAAAATCTTTGGTTCTCCACCGTCAAATCGAATTGTAATTTGTTCATGTTGCGGTTCTCCTTTTAATTTTCTTTTTTCCAGACAACGGGCGTTTTTCCGTCCGTGTCGTAATGCCAGTAGTTGCCGTTGTAATCCGTGCCGTCGGCATTCAGCGCAGGCTCTCCTTCGCTGTAAAAGTATACGGGATAAGAAACGTTGTTATTGTCCGCTATCTGCTCCCACTCCCGGTCGCTGCCTTTGTAATATACAGATAATTTTTTACACCCCCAAAATGCGCTGCGTTTAATGATTGTTATGCTGCGTGGGATTATTATACTTTCAAGTAAACTGCAATCGGAAAACGCCCTGTCTCCTATGCTTTCAACGTTTTCAGGGATCACTAGGCTCATGAGCAAGCTGCAACTAGAAAAAACGCCGTTTCCTATACTCGTCACGCCGTCGGATATCTGTATACTTGTAAGCGAGCTGCAACCGGAAAATGCGCTTTCGCCAATACTCGTCACGCCGTCGGATATCTGTATACTTGTAAGCGAGCTGCAACCGGAAAATGCGCTTTCGCCAATACTCGTCACGCTGTCGGGGATCTGTATGCTTTTAAGAGAGGTGCAATGAAAAAACGCCATGTTACCTATACTTGTCATACTATCGGGGATCTGTATGCTTGTAAGAGAGGTGCAACCATTAAACGTGCTGACTCCTATACTCGTCACACCGTCGGGAATTTGTATACATGTGAGCGAGCTGCAACCGGAAAATGCTCTGTCTCCTATAATTGTCACGCTGTCGGGAATTTGTATACATGTGAGCGAGCTGCAACTGGAAAATGCTCTGTCTCCTATAATTGTCACGCTGTCGGGTATATTGATATCTGTGAGAGAAGTACAGCCGCCAAACGCCGATTCTTTTATGAGCGTAACGCCGGCGCCAATTTTAACGCTTGTTAAGGAAGTGCAATCAAAAAACAAAGCTGTTTCTACAATCGCCACACTGCCTGGAAGCTCTATTTCTTTAAGCGAGCTACAGTAAGAAAATGCCTCGCATCCTACACTTGAAACGCCGCTTGGGATTTGTATACTTGTGAGCGAGCGGCAAAATTGAAACGCCCTGTCTCCTATGCTTACAATGTTTTCAGGGATTACTAGGCTCATGAGCGAGCTACAACCATAAAATGCGCTGTCACCAATACTCGTCACGCCGTCGGGAATTTTAACATTTTTGAGCAAGGGGCAGTTGTTAAACGCTCCGTCACCAATACTCGTAACAGAGTCGGGGATCTTAATATCTTTAAGCGAATAACAGGATGCAAACATACTGTCTCCTATACTTGTCACGCCGTCGGGGATTTCAATGCTTTTAAGGGAGCGACAACTTTCAAATACACGATTTCCCATACTTGTCACGCTGTCGGGAATTATTATGCTTATGAGCGAAGCACAATGTGCAAATGTCTCATTTCCTATACGCTCAATACTTGGAGACAAATAAATATTTTTTATACCCTCCACGTCAAACAATGGCTTTGACAAAAAGGGGTCATAGCTACTGTAGTCTCTTATATTTCCAGAGCCGAAAATATACAGATCGTAATACCTGTTGTTGATCGGCACTAAGTAGCCCGTTATCGACCCGTCGTAATTTTGAGACATATCATAGCTGGTCACCGCCACTTCGCCGATTGTTTTCCCGCATTGCGAACAAGTCTCTGTTTCAAACCGATGCAAACTGTCAAGAGGCTCCGTGTAGTTGTCCTTGTATTCATACCCGCACTTACTGCAGGTGTGTATCGTATATCCCGCAGCTATGCAGGTGGGGTCCACAACAGTATTGATGTAATCATGGTATAACTTGCATTCGTTTCTCTCATCGTCGCACGCTCCAAATATAAGCGCCGCAGACAGCAAGAGAATGCCAAGCAAAAGCATATGTTTGTTTTTCCGTGTCATAATTTTTTCCTCCGTTGAAATATATCTTTATATTACAAAAAAATGCCGCCTTCCATGCAGAAAGCGACACCTGTAAAATGTCCTTTCCGCTTAGCTGCGACACTAACTTAAAATCTACAGAAGATTTTTTTTAACGCGAAAAGATACACTCCACCGAGAGTATACTTCTGTAGAAAAAAATTAAGTTAGGTCGCAGATTTATTGTAACACTAATTTTATGATTTTGCAATTGTTTTGGAAATAAAATAAGTTCGGAATTTCTGTAATAAAATTTTTTGATGAATGGAAGGAGCCGAGATAAACAAAGCAAAAAAGTGCGGGATTGCCGCTCCGGCAGCTGAAAAAACGCCGGAAGCCGGAAATTAACCTTGAGTGATTTTTTCAGGGCGCATAAAAAACAGGGCGGCTCGCCGCCCTGTCCGGAAAGTATGAAATCAGCGTTTCGATTCAGAGAGTTCCTTTTTCGAGTTGGCAGTTCTTTTGAGGAGTTCTGCGTGCAGAAGGAGCAGCGTGTCCTCGGGTTCGCCGACGAGATTGAGATAGTATTTTGCAAAGAGCCTTACGTACGATTTTCTGTAATTCAGGAGCGTTTTGGTGTCGATGTATAATTCCTGATTGAGCGCTTTCGTCTTTTTGTATTTGTAAAAGTGATTGATGTAGATGGTCGTGATAATCCGCTGATGACCGATCTTGTGCAGATAATCTTCGTCTGAAAAATGGTCGAGCACGCGCGCGAATGCCGTATGCACCCTGTGGTCGGATGATTCGGAATTGTAAAGTTCCTGAATGATCAGCTTTTCCACCGTCTTGATCTGAATTGTTTTTCCGTTCATTTTCGTGTTCCCCTTATCTATTCTATCATCGCCGCAAATTCAAAAATTTCCAATATCCGGAAATTTATGTCGTTTTATACGCTTTACGTATTTTATTCCCAATATATTTACCTGAAAATTTGTCAAATCGTTGCATATTAAGGGAATTATGATAAAGATAATATCTGCAGCCGGCGGGGAACGGGTAGGGATCCGGTAAAAGCAGGCGCGCGGCGCTTAGACTCCGGCGGAGCAAAGCGCAAAAGATTTTCGTTTCCCGCGCGAAAATTCCGTTCAAATCCCTTGCAGTAATCGCCGATTTATGATACAATAATACGGTAAAAACGGGGGCGTAGCTCACTTGGTAGAGCGCTTGAATGGCATTCAAGAGGTAGTCGGTTCGATCCCGATCGTCTCCACCACAGCGCCGAACGGCAGGGAAAAGTACCGCAAAAGCGGTGCTTTTTTTGTCTTATTGAGACGGGAAAGAAAGGGAGCGGCTGTCTGGCAGCCTGGGGAGACGGAACCGCTGCCTGCGTGAGAAAGTTGAAAAATCAGGATGATTCTGTTACAATAAGAGAGAAAGTTGGAAACCGTCCGGCTTCGCGGCCGCCGAACGGCGTTTTTTAGGAAGAGAAAAAGGAGGGTGCAAAATGAGCGGTAAAAAGATCGTATTTCCCGATCGGTTTATTTGGGGCGTTGCGACGAGCGCCGGGCAGACGGAGGGCGCCGCGCTGGAGGACGGCAGAGGGCTGAGCATCTGGGATGTGTTCGCGCGGATTCCGGGAAAAATATACCGCAATCAGCTGCCGGATACGGCGGACGATTTTTACCACCGTTACCGCGAGGATTGCAAGATTCTGCGCGATCTCGGGGTGCAGTCTTTCCGCATGTCTCTGTCCTGGCCGCGCCTGTTTCCGGAGGGGACGGGAAAGGTCAACGAAAAAGGCGTCGCCTTCTATCACAACGTGTTTTCCGAACTGAAAAAGTACGGAATCATGCCCAATGTGACGCTGTATCACTGGGATCTTCCCTATGCGCTGCAGGAGGAGCTCGGCTGGCTGAACCGCGATACCGCTAAGAAGTTCGCAGATTACGCCTCCTTTGTCTTCCGCGAATTCGGGGACGAAGTGGATTATTTCGCAACGCTGAACGAGCCGATTGCGACCTATGTCGGTTACGGGCTGGGGGCGTTTGCGCCCGGGATCCGCGGCGAGCGGTTCGGGCGCCAGGCCAATCACAATCTCCTATTGGCGCACGGCCTGGGCGTAAAGGCGTTCCGGGCGGAGCAGAAGAATAACCGAATCGGCATCGTGATCGACATCTGGAACCGGGAACCGGTCCACCCCGGCAACGAACGGGAATGCGCGATTGCAGAGCGCGAGAACGAACTTGCGCATTTATCCTATCTGAATCCGGTGTTCAAGGGGGATTACAGCGCCTATTACAAGCGTTGGCTGGAAGAGAACGGCATCCGCCTCGAGGTCGGCGCGGATGACGGGAAGACGATCGCGCAGCCGCTCGACTTTTTCGGTCTGAACACCTATTCCCGCGTCCTGATCGGGGAAAAGGACGGCGATGCGACGCAGAAGATCAAACAGCTGGGAGGCAACTTTCAGGCAAACGGTCAGGAATTTTATCCGAAGGCGGTTTACGACGCGCTGCTCATGCTGAAGCGCGATTTCATCGGGGATCTCCCCGTGTTCGTCACCGAAAACGGGACGTATCGGGAGGACGAAGGACTCGACGCGGACGGAACGTGTAAAGACGAGCACCGCATCCGCTACATCGAGGGATACGTGCGGTGGATGAAGCGCGCGATCGACGAAGGAATCGACCTGCGCGGATATTATGCCTGGAGCCTTATGGACAACTGGGAATGGACTGCGGGATATCATTATCGGTTCGGGCTGGTGCACGTCGATTACGAAACGCAGAAACGAACGTGGAAGGAAAGCGCCTACTGGTACCGCGATCTCATCAGACGCAACGGATTAAACGGGTAAAAAACTATTTTCGCCTTTTTTTCGCGATCCGGGACAAATTCCGGCGATCTGTCGTTTTAAAAGTAAAAGTCGGGAGGAGAGAAGGATGAAAAGAGGAAAGAAAGCGATCGCCCTGCTTTTGGCAGTTCTTGTCTGCGGCAATCTGTTCGCATGCGGCGGAAAGAGCCGGGAACTCGGCGTGCCCGCGCGGGCGGAAGCGCTCAGCCATGAAGAGCGGCTGGAGGCAGAGTACCGGAAAACGGCGGAGCGCGCAGAGGCGTTTGCTCCCGCGTTTGCCGCGGCGGCTTACCGCATCAGGGAAGCGGCAGACGGCAACGTGGCGGTGGCGCCCGTCTCCGTCTTTATGGCGATGTCCCTCGCGGCGGTCTGCGCGGGCGGGGAGACGCGGGAAGAGATCTTGTCCGCGCTCGGGCTCTCATACGGGGAACTGCGCGCCGGCTTTTCTGCTTTTTACCGTTCGCTGATGGCGGAATTTACCACGAATACCGGCGATCTGGAGGGGGAGCTTGCGCTCGGCAACTCCATCTGGCTGAACGAGGAAACCGCCGTGAACGGGGACTGTATCCGTACGCTTGCGGAGGATTTTTTCTGTTACTCGTATGCGGCTGACTTTTTGAGCGACAACAGGAGGGCGAACCGCGCCGTGAGAGATTTTGTCAAAGAGCAGACGCGCGGAATAATCGACCGCGACTTTGCACTGCAGACGGATACGCTGTTCGCGCTCATCAATACGCTTTATTTGAAAGATATCTGGAGAGAATACGGAAAGAAACTCTCCTTTACGGCGGAAAATTATGAATTTACGGAATGCGACGGAGCGACACGCGCGCAGAAGTTGCTGGTCGGGAACTACGCTGCCGGGCGGGTTTCGGAAAACGAGCGGTACGCGACGTTTTTCGCGCGGACGTATAACGGTTTCCGCCTTCAGTTCATCCTGCCGAAGAATGGGGACTCCGTCGACGAAGTATTTACCGCCGCATCGCTCGCCGAAGCTGCGGCGATTTACGACTGGGGCGCGGTGGACGAAGAGAATCGCATCCGCTACTATACCCGCTGCCTTTTCCCGGCGTTCGAGGCTTCCTTTGACGGCGAAGTGAAATCCCTGCTGCAGGACGCATTCGGCATCCGCTCGCTGTTTGACCGGGATACCTGCGATCTGTCTTCTCTGTCCGAGAACCGCGCCTATTGTTCGTGCGTACGGCACGCGGCGGAACTGAAGGTGAATGAGCGTGGAATCGAGGGCGCCGCAGTGACGGTGATGACGTTCCCGGGCGCGGGTGATCCCGGCCCCGACCCTTATGAGGACGTCTTTCTCGACTTTGTGGTGGACGGCGCGTTCGGCTTTATCCTCTCTGACCCGTACGGCGTCACGCTGTTTTCGGGCGTCGTCAATCGGCTCTGACGATCAGGAAGCGGTTTCAACTGCGAAAAGAGTATGCCAAAAGCCGGCGGGCAGACCCGTCGGTTTTTTTCTTTTGCCGCTGCGCTCAGTCGGGATCAGCCATGCCGTCCGTCAGAAATTCAAACGATACGTTCAGAACTTTCATGATGCGCCTGACGAATTGGAGGGAAGGGACGGTTTTGCCGTGTTCCAGGCGGCTGACATACTGCTGAGAAGTTTGCAGCAAGCTCGCGAGCTTTGCCTGCGTATACTGATACTTCTCCCGTGCTTCTTTCAGATTTTGTCCAAATGCTTTCATAACGCTTATTCTACATAGAAAAAAGGGGCTTTGGACCCAATAAGCACGCGAATATGTAAAAATTGTCGAAATTAGATTATTTTTAATCAAAAAATAATACTTAAAATGTATTTGAGAGAAAGAACTTATTGATCGCCGGAACTTTCGGCGCCGCAACAGATCGGGCAATTTCAGTTATCCGATTTGTCAGGGCTTGCAAAAAGGCGGGCAGACAAAACAACGCGGAAAGGGGAATTTAAAGTTTCGGACAGTCGGTTAAAAGGGCGCGGCGGCGCGCAAGCTGCACTTTTGGATCTCCGTCAAAGAGATTTTTCTGTTCTCCTTTTTCAGGGCTGCATACAATATTTTTTTAAGATGGTTATTTGAATCTTTCATTTGAGACTTGCTTTTTGCTCTGTTATGGTAGGCGCGCTTCTGCTTTTTGATGGGGCATCTCTCTCTTTTGAACCCGCGGCTATGGAGGGGAATATAAAACGGCAGCCCGCATGAATATGCGGGCTGCCGGATTAAATTGTTTTGCGGGAAGGTTAATCGTAGGGCGTAAAGCCGAATGACTGCGTACCGTCTGCCGCGACAGTGATGCGCACGCTCATGCCGATCGTCGGAGCGATGTCAAGGATCAGTTCGCCCGCGGCATTGCGCGAGACCGTATAGCGCGTGAGGCGCGTCTCGGAAGAGCCGTCGTCCGCGGCAAGGTAGAAGAGGGGCATTTTTCCGCCCGCTTTGGAAACGCACGTCAGCGTGTAGGTGTCGCCGTATTCCTCGTCCACGATCTTCTGTTCGCCGGAGAAAGCGAATTTCGCGTAATCCCAGTCGGGGGCGGCGTCTGCCGTCGTGCCGCTGACGTAAACCACGCCGTCGTCGGCGGAGATAGTCAGTGTGCCGTCTTTCAAGGTGAAGGTATAGGTGGTGGGCATAAACCAGCCGTACTCGACGGAAAGCTGCTGATTGCCGTCCCGGTCGAAGGAGAGAGAGACGCCGTCCGCCTCAGAACCGTCCACCGTGACCTCCAGCGAAGCCGGCGCGTTGACGGATTCCGCTGCGGCGCTGACGATGATTTCCGTCTCTGTTCCGTCCTCGTCCGTCAGCGTGTACGTTCCGACAAAGTTTTTGGGCGTCAGCGTGCGCTTATAGCAGAGTACTGGGTCATACTCGTCCTCGACGACGGAAGCGGTGCCGTTTTCAAAGGTTATCGTAATTGTATACGAGCCGAAAATTGATTTAATTTCCTGGGTGCCAGTTATTTTTCCGCCCTCGATTACTGTGGAGTCGAAACTTTCCGGCGTATCGCTTTCTTCCAGTCCCCATTCATTATAGCGGTACTGTCCGTTTGCGAGCAACTCCAAGACAGAGACGCCGTCCGCATCGTAGTAGACGCCCGCCGCGTCGGCAACCGCGGTTTTTTCGAGGTTGATATAGTCGCTCATGCCGTCCGAAATCCGCGTGCCGGGTTCCTCGCAGTAGAGGTTCTTTTCAAAGGCAATCCCCGCTGCTTCGCGGTAAGAGACGACCAGTGTGCCGTTCTTTTCGCGCGTGAGCGCATAGGAGTAGCTCTCGGACTTCGTCGCTTCGGGGGAAGCGGAGTAATCTGCGGAGACAATCGTCAGCGTGCCGTCCGCGCCGAACGAGATACTTTCATCGACGATCTCGCCCTTCAGCGTATAGGAAGTGCCGAGGAGCTTCTGAAATTCCGCATGGGAGACGAACGTGGCGCTGAAAGTCTCTTTGCCGTTTTCAGCGCCCTTCAGGCAGAGGTACGGCTGATCAAAGTAGGCATAGAGAAGATAATCCCGTTCCGTCCCGTCGAAATTTGCGAGGAAGGAGAGAGAGGGGAATTCCGCCGCCGTTGCCGCGTTGACCGTGTAATTCCAGAGGAAAGCGAAGTCGTCCGCATTGTCGTTGAAACGGACGGTGTTGTTTTCGTAGTCGACAGAGAGCGTGACCGGATGCGTGCCGCCCGTCGTGAAACAGTCGTCTTTGCCGGAAAGCCCCGCGCCGAAACGAAGTGCAAGCGCGGAGGCCGCTTCTTCCGTATAGTATCCGGCACGTGCTTCGTAGGTGCCGAAATCGGTTTTTTCGAGGAGCGCGAGTCCGCCTTCCGTCGTCCATACGAGATAACGGCCGTTTTCAAGGGCGAGCGCGATAGTGCCCAGCGTTTCCATGCCTTTGGGCGGATCGATCTCGCCGCGGTCGAAATCGGTCAGCACGGTGAATCGGCTTTGTATGCGCTCTGTTCCGATCTGCACGGCGCCCGTCTCATCTACCACCAACGTCTCGTTGTTATTGGAGTAAGCGCCGGTAAACTGATCCGCCGCTTCTTTGGCGACGAAATAGGCCTTTTCGGCTTTTGTTTCGAGGGAGATCGCAAGGCTGTTGTTCTCCACGGGGCGGAGCGTATAGGTTGCGGCGTCCGTCGAAAAGCGGAAGACGATTACGTCATTCTCGATCGCGGGGAGCAGGGGATAATCGGCGCCTCCGTATACGACGGTATCCGGATTGGGGAAGGAGATCACCGTCTCGCCCATCCAGCTGCCGGAAATCCAGGCGCTGTCATAGGCGTAGAGTTTTTCGCGGCCGTTCGGGCCGTATTCGTAAATGCCGTCCAGCGCGTAAACGAGGGTGTATTTTGCACCGTTCTGCTCATAATAAACGCCCGCGCCGTGTTCGCCGCAACCAACGGAGTAAGTCTCTTCCGTTCCGTTCGCATACAGAACGCCGTCGGCGCCGAAGCGTATGCTTTTGCCGCTCTCGCCCACATACGATCCATGAAACAGCGCGTCCGAGGGGAGATATTCGAGCGATTCCTCGGCCAGCCAGACGTTGCCCGCCTCGTTGATCGTATATACGACGCCGGTCACGGATACTTCAAAGGCGACGTATCCCGCGCCGTTTTCGTCGAAGAGAAGCCTGGTGACGGCGGCATAGAGCATATCTTCGTCGTAGCTGCCGTCCTCATAAAGAAGGGTCCAGCCGAAGTTCCCTTCGGAGTCCATATCGGCGATAAAGAGCGTAAACGTCTCTTCATCCGTCGTCCATGCCCCGGCAAATCGGTCGGGCGCAGGGAGAAAGGTCTTCTCGGGATCGGCGTCGGGGGAGGCCGAGGGGCGGCGCATTTCGAGCGCGCCCGCCGCGTTCAGACTGAGGTCGTATTCTCTGCCGTCCACCGTGCAGAAAATGACCGTTTCGCTCCCTTCTCCCTGAATCGCGGTAATTTTTAATTCTGCATCCGTCAGCGTTTTCTCTTCGAGATCCAGAACTTCACCGCCGTTGACCCAGCGGATGGCGTAAGCGCCGAGTTCGATGCGCGGTTCCAGAACCGCGGTAAGTTCAACGTCCTTTTCGACGTTGAACGTGTAGGGATTATCAGTGGAAATCTCTTTCCCGTCTGCCGTCCAGCGGACGAATTCCTCGTTTTCGCCCACGGTCGCGGTGACGGTGCACTGTGCGCCTTTTTCAAATGTGCCGCCGCCGGTGCCGCCGATAACGGTGACTTCAAACGTCTCTTTTTCGTCGCTCTTTGGCTGCGTGACCGCAGTGAGCGTAATGTTCTCCGTGACGGTGAACGTATAGGGGTTTTCGGCAGAGATTTCTTCTCCGCCAGCCGTCCAGCGGACGAATTCCTCGTTTTCGCCCACGGTCGCGGTGACGGTGCACTGCGCGCCTTTTTCAAACGTGCCGCCGCCGGTGCCGCCGACGACGGTCACAGTAAAGCTCTGCGCGGGCGTGCACGCGAGCGCGAACGCCAGAACCGCAGCGAGCACAAGGGCTGTCAGCCATTTTTTTCTTTGTTTCATCATTGCTCTCCTTAGTTTTGTCCTGCCGCAGAAAAATATGCCGCAGGCCTTTGAATCGGCAAGTCATATCATTTTATAATAAAAGAGGGGATTTGTCAATCAAAACGCATCGGGACGGAAAGAATAGAAATAAACGCGCGTGATAAGCCTGATTTGTCTATCTGTAACGGCATAAAAAATGAAAAAAGCGTCTTTAAAATAAACGGTTTATCCTGCGACGCTTACAGCGAAACGGCGAAAGACATATGCTTTTACAGTTATAACGGCGCCTGGGCGGAAGACATCGATCAGGAGGAGATTCCCCGCGTGAAAGAAAAGCACGCGATAGAGGCGTGGTAAAAAAAGGCTTTGCCGATGCACAAAAAAGAGAAGGAAAAGCAAGGATAGAAAAGGAAAAAGAGCAATAAGAAAGTGGAGCAAGACAAAGGAGAAGAAAGGAAAGCGCAGAAAAGCCCCTTTTACGGGCAGCAAGTAACCAATGCATGGCTGGCAGGCCAACTAAATAACGCATTTGCGTTATGCCAGTGAACAAGGGCTATGCCCGAAAAATAAAAACCACGTGCTTTGCACGTGGTTGATTATTCATGTTTTTGCACGATGCTGCATCGGCAGGGCCATACGCTGTCTTTGGTGAGGATGGTCTCGCCGATCGCATCTGCGGCGATGACGCCCGATTTCGGATTCTTGACGGAGAGAATTGCTCCGTCGATCTCTGCGTCGACGTCCGAATATTCAAAGGCGAGGTCCGCGTTCTCCATACGGCAGTTGACGAGTTTCAGCCGATTGCAGTAACAGAGCGGCTGCGTCCCCGTGATCACGCAGTCGATCAGCGTCAGGCGATCCGAATACCAGCCGAGATATTCTCCCCGGATGAGCGAATTTTTCACCGTTACGTTCTCGGCGTGCCAGAATGCGTCTTTGGTGTCGAACGTGCAGTTTTCCGCAGTCATGTTTTTGACGTACTGAAAGGAATATTTCCCCGAAAACGAGACGTGGTCAAGCTGCAGGTTTTCGGAAAGAAGGAAGGCGTATTCGCTCTCCAGAGAGGTGTTTTCAACGGTGACGCCGCTGCACTTCCAGCCGAATTCAGGGGAGACGATATGCGCGTTTTCAATCTGTACGGCGCGGCATTCCCTGAGCGCCTTGATCCCTTCGAGCCGGCATGTTTCGATTTTGATTTGCTCGGAGTACCAGAGCGCGGCGCGGCAGCGATCCGTCATGACGACGTCTTTCAGCGCGCAGTTTTTGCAGTGCCACAGGGGATAGCGCAGGTTCATGCGGCAGCGCTCCAGGGAGACGTTTTCAGATTCCTTGAGCGCGGATTCCCCGTCCTCCTGCCCGTCGAACGCGCAGTCGATCAGGCGGACGTCTCTGGATGCGTACAGATCCCGCTCATGCGGGAAAACTTTGTTTCTGATGATTTGTTCCATGGTTGGTTCCGTCAGTTCACCGGAGAGATTCCTCGATGTCGATGAGCTTTTCATATTGGTCGATTTTGCATTCCAGGCGGGAGAGGGCGGCGTTCAGCTCCGCGATGCGCGCCGCCAGCTTTTCGCGATAGCGGAGCAGGATCTGCTTGCGCGCGTCCGCCGTGCCGTTTCCCTCTCTCCACAGCGCCACATATTCGGAAAGCGCCTCGATGGGGAGCCCCGCCGTCCGCATACAGAGGATAAATTCCACCCAACCGCACGCCTTTTCGTCGTAATCGCGGATGCCGCCCGGCGTGCGGGGGATGTCTGGGATCAGCCCCGCCTTTTCATAATAGCGCAGCGTATCCGGCGAGATGCCATATCGCTCGCTCACTTCTTTCATCTTCATGCGCCGAGGCTTTTGCCCATTTCATAGGCTTCCTGCAATAACGCGGGGCGATTTCTGACGTCTCCCGCGCCCTCCAGTCCCGTGCCGCAGAGCACTTTTTCAAAGGACACGCCGTCGAAGCAGTCCACCCAGCCCTGAATGTCCTTGATACTGCCTTCCATTGCGGCGCGGTCGTCTTCCGCGGCGGTGGAGATCAGCGCGACTTCGGTAAAATGATGCCCCGCCGTGTAGATGGGATTCATGCGGTCGAGAAAGGTCTTGAGCTGACCTGAGACCGCGTAATAGTAGACGGGGGAAGCGAATACGACGGTATCCGCCGCGCGTACGGTTTCCATGACGTCCGTCGCGCCGTCTTTCAGGACGCAGCGCTTTAATTTCTGGCACGCCATGCAGCCGGTGCAGAAATTCAGCTTCAGATCGGCGACGCGGAGAAAGGTCACTTCGCCGCCCGCTTCCTCTGCGCCGCGCGCGAGTTCGAGGGCGAGCGTTTCGGAATTGCCGTTTTTTCTGGGGGAAGAAGAAATTACCACAATTTTTTTCATCGATATACCTCCTTTGTCCGGAAACATTATACAACTTGGAGTTAACTCCAAGTCAAATGATTTGCACCGAAATCGGGAAATTTTTTTTAATGCGTTTGCGGTATCGAAAAAAACCGCTTTGCCGCGAAAAAAGAATCATCTGACAAAACTGCGCGCTTCTCCTTTTTAAAAATTTGTGAAAATGGCAAAATATGGTAATTTCAGCGCGTTTTCGGAATGAGCTATTGTGAAGGGGCGGAGAGTCTAGTTGATAAAAGAAGGGCTCGGAGCGCTGAAGAAAAAAATTGCGAAGATACTACGGGAATACAAGGCGCTTGACCGCGCGCGGACCTGCGGAGCGCAATGCGTTACGGTGGTGCGTTCGAGAAAGGAAGTACAAATTGACGTGGACGGCACAGTTACGGCGGTTCTTGCGGCGGCAGAGGATTACTGCCGCGTATGCGGCCATGAGAAAGCGGAATTGACGCGCCTGTATTTTTTCGAGCGTAAGACGGAGGTCGCCGTCTCGATACGGCTCCATTTGTCGCTCAGCACGCTGAAGAGGATGAAAAGCGAAGTGACGGCGGATATCCTGCTGCTTGCCGCGGCGGCGGGAGCGTTTCCCTACGAGGAAATTTTAAGCGAATTCAAAAGAAGAAAGGACGACTAATTTTTGACTTTTTTCTTTCGCCGTGATATAATTCAAATGCTTTTTATTTTACTGAGGTTAGATGGATCATGACGGCAAAAGAATTCAATCGTTGTTTGGATGCGTTACCCAATGATCGCAACGCTTTGGAAAAAATATATAACGAGTATTATCTGCAGTTGGTCTATACCGCGCTGAGCATGACGAAGAACAGAGAAGCCGCTTACGACATCGCATCCACGGTGATGCTGAAACTCGCCGGCTACCGCAGAACGGAATGGATCAACAGCCCTGCGGGTTTTCTGATCCGCATGGTGCACAACGTAACGAAGGACTATTTCCGAAAGGAAAACCGCTGTATGGAGGCGCTTCCGGAAGAAATTGCCGCCGCGAGCGATCTGAACAGTCAGCTGTTTTACGAAGACGCGATGGATTCTTTCACCGCAGAAGAAAAGCTGATTGTGACCGAACGCCTGTGGGGTTATAAACTGAAAGAGATTGCCAGGCGGAAGCATTATTCCTATGCGACCATCAAGAGAAGATACAGCGTGATCAAACAGAAATTAAAAGATTACGTGGAAACAAACAAGGAGATGAATTATGAACAGAATTGAACGCAGGTTTAAACGGGAAATCGGGGAAAATATAGAGAGCTTTGACGCATGGGCGGAAAAACACCGGGAAGAACTCGCTGCCGTCGGCGTCCCCGAACGGGCGGCAGAGGCGGTTCCCGCAGAGGCAACCGCGGCGTTGGTGCCGGCAACCGCGGCAGGCCCTGCCGTCAGGCAGAAGCGCCCGTTTATGAAGTGGGTTTACTCGGGCGCGGCCGTCTGCCTGGCGGTGCTCTGCGTGATCCTTGCGATTGCGTTTTACCCCCCGCGGGAGGAAAATTACGTTTATAGTGACGCCGAGGTAAAAACCGGAGAAGTAACGGAAGCGGAAATTGCGGCATTGACGGAAGTTTTCCCGCTTCTTTCTGAATTTTCAGAAGTTACCACGCAAGGGGTGCGGTTGATCAGAAATAATGCGCTTTTAATGTTGGTCTATTCCGGCGAGCTGGAGACCGAATCGGATTATTATTGGGTTACGGTAAGGCAGTGGTTCGATAAGCGCTATAATTTTATAGGACAAAACGATTATTCGGATTTTACGGACTATCTGGAATATGAAGATTTAACAATAGAATATAAGTTTATGGGAGCAAATTTTGATGGTTTAAATCAATATTTGATGGGATTTGAAAAGAACAATATTACTTACTATTTCAATATCAGTTGTTTTGGCGAAGATTTAACCGAATTTATTGGTTTATTGGTAAAAGATCTGCAAAATTAGCGGATCTTTTGTTTTTTTTGATACTTTTTCCGTCTTTTTTCCGTCATATTGCAGATTTTTTAACAGGAGAAAAAAGATGAAAAAAGTTTTTAGTTGTGTTATGTCTTTGCTTTTGCTGGCGGCAGTCGTTCTTCCGGTGATACAACCGCGTGCGGAAGTGTACGCGGACGACGGCTTTAACGGCGCATCGTTCCAAGGAAATGAAACCGAGGATATCTATTTCAGTTACAAAGAAGTTGATGATGGTTATATTGTGTCTGCTGTGCCGCAATACGCCAATTCGTCTGACTATTTAAATACATGCGCCAACACCGCGGGCGCGACGGCGATCGGGTATTACGACCGCACCTATACCAACCTGATTCCCGATTTTGAACCGGGGCGGTATATTAGAGATATTTATATGTTTTATGCCCAAAAGCCCGTGATCCAGGAGGTAATCAATGAGCTCTATGTGACAATGGGCACCAACACGGTGGGCAATGGAACGACTGCCAACGGGTTCCGCAACGGGTTGAAAGAATATATCAATGACAACGGATACAACGTAACGTATCCCTCCATTGTATCCGGCGGCGCGCCGAATATGACTTCCATTAAAAATATGATCGACAACAAGCAAATCGCGGTTTTGTTTGTCAGCGGGTATACGTTGCTCTCCACCTATGACTACGGTAAAACCGATACGCACGATCAGTTATTTAAAAGCATCTATAAGGGATCGCACGTATTGATCGTTTTCGGCTATCATACCGTAAAATACTACAACACGAGCGGAAGCATGTTCCGGGAAAACACCATGCTGTATGTTGCGACCGGGTTCCCGAGCGATCCGCTGGCCCGCATTTTGCTGGACGACAATACGAATTTACACGAGGGCAATATCATCAATCTCTATTGAGCGATTTACAATCAAAGGGCTTTGCAAGGCTGCAAAGCCCTTTTTTTGATATACAAAAAAGAGGAGAAGGGAGGGGAAAAAGGGTAGAGGAAAGAAGAGAGGAAAGAAGAGAGGAAAGAAGAGAGGAAAGAAGAGAGGAAAGAAGAGAGGAA
>ENA-UONT01001152-UONT01001152.1-human-gut-metagenome-genome-assembly--contig:-CS20-NODE-1152-length-24162-cov-9.136890_pt1 | contig 24162 bp, 22 predicted proteins | sample MGYA00242459_ERZ724006 | MGnify/ENA metagenome assembly ERZ724006 | reverse complement strand
GAATGCCCATGCTCTCGGCCACGGCCGTTGTCTGTTCCATCGTCCAGTGCGGGCCTGCTGTGCCGTCGGCGTTTTGCATGTTTGCTGCCCACTGCATCGCCGTTTCGCGATCAAATGTGGCCGCCTCCGGCTCGTCGTGGTCCTCGAGCTTATCCAGCCGGCACAGCAGATCTGTGACTGCTGCGGCCTGCTCGACCGTACGCATGGACACCGGGCACTCCGCGATCTCCCGCAGCGCGGCGTGGAGTTTGTCTTTATACGCCTGCATGATATCACCTCATGCGAGCTTGAGCAGCCCCGTGCAAAGCTCGATCACGGAGCCTGCGGCCGTGCTGTCGGTCGTCGCCACGAGCGTGAATGTATGATTGACGCAGCAGCAGCACCCAGACAGCTCCAGATCCGTCTCCGTGTGGATCTCCGCATTGCCGGATGCCGGCAGCGTGACGCGCTTGAGCGTGCAGGGCAGCGCGACGCCGTCCATGTACCACTGCAGGGTCAGGACGCCCGCTGCCGTCGCCGCGATGACCGCATCTGCGGCCAGATGATACAGGCCGATCTTGACCGTGTCGTAGCTCTGCGGCTCGACCTGGATGGACGAACCGGAATTGACGACCTTTGCCCCGGCCAGCGTCAGCACGTTTTCGCTGTCTGCCGCGAGCAGTTGGGGCGCGTTATTAAAATATCGGACGCAGGATTTTTGATACGCCCGATTTCCATTGCCGTTATTACAAGCCATTTTCATTACTCCTTCCGTTTGGGCTTATGTGAAGGGGCATTATGCCCCGGATAGCTATATCAGGATGGGTCCGCGTCAGCCGCCGCAGCCGCACGGATTGCAGGGCGGGTTCTGGTAGTACCTGCCCAGCTGGCCGAGGATGTACTGCGACTGCATGTAGTCGTTGTTCGCGGCGCGGCTCTGTGCGAGTTCGTCGCGCAGGCGCTGGTTCTCCTGCTGCTGCAGGAGCGTTCTGGTCGCCTCGCCCTCGGCGTGGATAGCCGTCTTGATCTCGCAAGCGTTGATGCTGGCGTTGTAGTTAACTCCGTCGATCGCGCGGAGGATGTCGCAGCAGCACTTCTCCTGCGCAGAGATGCCGCGCTCCGTGACGGACTGCAAATCGCGCAGCTCGCCGAGGATGTTGTAGGCGTTGTCCTTGACGGCGCTTGTGACGTCGTACGCGCCCTGACGCGTTGCGGCCACGCCCTCGTTGTTCTGGCGCTCGAGGGCTGCAAAGTCCGTCGCGCGCTGCACGTCGGCCTGGGTCGCCGGGGAGCTCTCGCCGCTGCCGCCGAAGCCTCTGCCCGCGAAGAGCAGGAAGAACAGCGCGATCAGGATGACAATGCCCCATCCGCCGAAGCCATAATCCTTATCCATGGTTTTCCCTCCTTTCTGGGTGGAATGAAATTTGATAGGCGCTTTCGCGCGGTATCACTTGCCGATCTGGCCGACGAGCTCGCCGACCGTCTTGTTTTTGTTTGCCTCGAACCACGCCTCAAAGCCTGGCTGCGAGGCCAGGAAGCTAAGCACCATCTGCGGGCTCTGCCCCTGCAGCGTCGTCTTCGCTGTCTGCAGCAGACCGTTCAGCAGCTTGTTTCCCCCGCCGTTTCCGCCCATCAGGGCCATAATCGGATTTTGCATTGAGCTTTCCCTCCAGTTCTTCGATTTTCCCGGCCATGCTCTGCAGGCCGGCCGTGATCTGTTTCAGCTGCTCCTGCAGCTGGTTTGCCGCCTTTTCCTCTTCTGTCGGCTCCGGGAAGATCCGGAACCGCGCGATGGTCTTGGCCGCCATGCTGTCCGTGCGGATGTAGTACAGCAGGTTCTCGGTCTCGTGCAGCGCGAGCGCGTTGTCGTTCGGCTGCATCTGCAGGTTGTTGATGCTGGCCTCGCTGGCCACGGTCAGCACGCCGAGCTTCGGCGGCTGCGGCGGCAGCTGCGGGCCCTGCGGCCGCGGCATGGGCTGCAGCTGGATCTGCTGCGCGCCGTCCATCTCCCAGCGGCCCGTGTACGGGTTGTACGCCATGCGGTATCGCCCCTTTCTGCTACCATTCTAGCGTTTCCCCGTCCCCGCTGGGGGGCATTTGTGTACCATTTGTGTACCATTTGTGGGACATGCGGGCATAGAAAAAACGCCATGAGCCGTTGCTCATGGCGCTTTCTCTTTGTCCGTTTTCCCTGCCAGGCGGCGGGCGATATTGTAGATGTGCGGCAGGCGGCGGGAGATGGTCTTGCGGTCGACGCCGATCTCGGCGGCGGCGTCCATCTGCGGGAGCCTGCGCACGATATAAAGCTTCACGATCTGCCGATCGATCACGTCCAAAAGTCCCTCGTCAGTGACGCGCTCCCAGTCGCTGCGCGTGAGGTGTTCCAGCTCCTTCGGCAGAGCCAGCCGCGCAGTTATGCTTTCGTCACTCCCTTCGGCCCGCCGCCGGGCAGGCCTTACTTTTCCTTGTGCTTCAACACGGCGATATTGCCCTTGTTGCTCACTTCGAGATCCAGCGCGGCGGCGATATCGCGCACTTTGATGTAGTTCGTGCCATCTTTCAGGATGCGTTCAACGGCGACTTCTTTACCGTCTACGATGATCTTGCTCTTTTCGATCACTTCTTTTTCCCCCTCTCCGTTCTTTCCATCTTCGAGTGCCATGACCGTATGGCCCTCGCTTACCAGCACGTCCCCGCGCAGGAGATTGGCGTCCGTCGTCAGGTACTTGCTGCCGGTCAGCAGATCAAAGTCTCCCGTTGCGGGCCAATCGTGCAGCATGCAGTATGTCGTGCAGCTGTTGCCCTGCCGACGGTAGAGCGCTTCGACCGACGCGCAGCCTGCAGCCACGGCGCAGAGCGTCATGAGGCCGGAGCAGTCCGTCTCCACGGGCTTTGTGATCTTGCTCACGTCCCATCCGACGGCTCTGGCGGCCTCATACGCCGTGTTCCGGTCGCTCATGTCGTAACCGATATTCCGGTTTTTAATCGCTGCCTCGCACGTCTGCGCGGCCCGCTCGGCCTTTTTGCGGTCCTTATAGCGCAGGACGCCGAGCCAGCGGCCATTGTACCAGCTGGAGATATTCAGCTCACGCCCGGTCTGGTTGCCGGGCTGCTGGTTCCAGCCGCCGGTCTCGCCGAGGCTGGCCTGTCCGATCTTGATGCTCATACCCGCTCACTCCCGTACAGCTCGTGGTGCAGCTGCAGCACGGCGGCCTCAATCAGCTTATCGATCGTTTCCACATCAAATTGAATGCCCTTCTCGGCGAGGAAGTTCACAACATACGCCTTTTTCGTCGCGCCGTCCGTCGCGGTGTACAGCTGCTCCGCCGCCTTTACGCCGATCTCAACGTAAGTTCGGAGCGTTTGCAGCTTGTCCGCGTCGATCTTGGTTTTGAGCCACGGGATCAAAAATGCCGAAACGAGCGCGCTGATGAGCGCGATCACTGCCGAGATAATTTGCGTGTAGTCCATAAGTATGCTCCTTTCAATCTTTCAGCACGATCTCCGCGATGCGTGCTGCCGCTTCCGGACCGTATTTTTCAGCCCATTTATCCATGTACTTCTGCGCGTACTTCGCGCGGTTCTCATTTTTGGCTTTCCAGAGGTAAAAGCCGCTGGAAGCCGTTGTTTCAGCCAGCACCGCAAGCGTGATCTCCGTCAGGTCTGCGCCTGCCGCGCAGGCGATAATGAGTGCGAGGCTGACGAGCGCGCTGCAGATCAGCCACTTCTTGCTAAACTCCATTGCGTTCGCACTGCGCCTCCAGCTGGTGCAGGAACTTTTTCACGTCGCCGTTCCCGCCCATCTTTTTATACTTCTCTCCGGCGATCAGGCGCTCGGCCATTGGCATTTCTTCCGACATGATGGTCAGCCGGAGGATCGCCAGATACTGCTCGTCCTGATGCTCCTGCATTTTCCCGAGCTTTTTGTCGATCTCTGCAAGGTGCGCCTCCTGCGTTGTGGCCTTGCCGCGCTTTTTCTGTATCGCGCCGACGATTGCCTGAACGACGGTCGTCAGCGCAGACGAACCGAGCACGGCGCAGACGAGGGTAACGATGATAGTCTTGGTGTCCATGTTTTTCTCCCTTCTGCCTTGACCGTCAGCGTCCCGTCGCGGTGATCCGTGATCGGGCCTGCGCGTGCGTCATCGTCAGCGTAATGGACTTGGACGCGCGCCCGTCCCAGTCGCGGTCGATCAGCCTTCCGCTGATGTATGCCGGATATTCATTCTCCTGTACCTTCAGATAGATCATTGCCTCTCCCCGTCTCTCCTTTCCTTAAAAGCACCATGCCGCCGCGATGCCGTCCACCTCGGACGCGACGCTCCAGTCCGCTTCACCGCTCCATCCCGTTCTGCAGAAGCAGGTGGTGCTGTTGGTCCTCGGCGAGCGCAGATACCACGCGCGGTTTTTCTTCCGGTTGGCCGCCGTCTGGTAATACACGTACTGCATGCCCTCGCCCGCGTAGGAATGCGTCCGCGTGCCCTGCACCTCGATCTCCGACAGCAGGAACAGCGTGTCCTCCGTCGTGTCGATGGCCGAGCTCGCGCCGCCTGCCGTGGTCCTCTTTGTCACGGCCTTCAGCGCGGCCACGACCTCTGCTGGCATTTTCGACCTTATTATCTTGAAACCACCAGTCGTCCGCAGCAGACAGTCTGCCCAGCCCCCAGTGTTGCTGTCAGAGTTATTCATCTTGTACTCTGTCGCATAGCACGTGTGCATCTGGAATGTCAGCGGAGCCTTGCCCGAGCCGTCGGCATAATCGTCGTGGTTCTTGCCGATAATGTCGATTGCGTAGGTCTTGTTGTTAATTGTCATGTTGCAGCTGTCGCCGACGTTCCATGTTTTGGGAACTTGTTTCTCTTGACAGGCCTTAATAATTGCAGCCCAGCTGTTATTTCCGAACACGGGGTCGATCATGGCCAAATCGACATTAGCTGTCCCAACCACAACATCTGCCGTCTTTGTTGTGCTTGCTGTCGCTGCTGTTACCGTCCATGTTCCAACCTCATCGACTATCAACGTGCAGTTTCCACTCGCATCCGCCGTTCCGGAAACCGTCTTGCTGCCCTTCGTAGCCGTAACTGTTGCGCCCGCGCTGGTCGTGACGACGATCTGCAAGTCGGGCGCGCCCTCGATGGCCTGCACCGCGCTCACGAACCCATCCGGGAACGCAAGCTGCGCGGACGTGCCGCCCTTCGTGCGGATGGCGTCCGCAACCGCCGTCAGGTCGGCGTTCAGCTGCGCGGAATCTACTGCTTTATCCAATGCCATCAGTAGTTTCCTCCTGTCCATTCTGGCAGCGCGGCAAGCACGTCCTGCACCAGCGCGGCCTTATCCTCCGCCGTAAAGTAATCCGTCCCCTTGACAGGCGTTGCGCCCGCAGGCCCCTGCGCGCCGGGATCGCCCTTGTCGCCCTTCTCGCCGCGCGAAGGCTTTCCCGTGTCAGTCGTCCCGAGATACCAGTTTCCGTTCTCTCCGATCGTCGGCGTCACGCCGTCTGCGCCCTTTGCGCCGGTCTCTCCTGGGTTGCCCTTTTCGCCCGGATTGCCCTGCGGGCCTTTGATGTTGACGCTGTCCGGGTTCGTTTTCCCGCCGTCGTTCGTCCAGCTGAGCGTCCCGTCCGCAGCGACCGACGGCGTGAATGTCGTTCCGGCCGCGCCGGTGTCGCCCTTCTCCCCGCGCGATGGCTTCCCCGTGTCAGTCGTCCCGAGATACCAGTTTCCGTTCTCGCCGATGCTCGGGGTTATGCCGTCCGTTCCGCTTGCGCCCGCCGGGCCGGTGTCGCCCGGTTCGCCCTTCGGCCCCTGTTCGCCCGGCGCGCCGGTCTCGCCTTTGGGCCCCCTCTCGCCGGGGTCGCCCTTTGCGCCGTCTGCTCCGGGATCGCCTTTCGCACCTGGATCTCCCTTGTCGCCCTTCTCGCCGCGCGAAGGCTTTCCCGTGTCAGTCGTCCCGAGATACCAGTTTCCATTCGTGCCGATGCTCGGGGTTATGCCGTCCGTTCCGCTGGCGCCTGCCGGGCCGGTGTCGCCCGGTTCGCCCTTCGGCCCCCGTTCTCCCGGATCTCCCTTGTCGCCCTTTGCGCCCTGCAGCGGTCCGTTGTTGACCCACGCCTTCGTCACGCCGTCGTAGATGTAAATGTCATAAGGTGCAGCCGCGCCCACGCCGTAGGCGTCGCCGACCTCTGGATTCTTGACCGACGCCTGCAGCGCGGAGACCGAGCCGTAATAGCCCTTGACCGTAAAGCCCGTTCCCGTATCGCCCTTCGGGCCGGTTGGGCCTGCCGGGCCCTGCGGACCGGTCTTCCCCTGCGGGCCGGTTTCTCCCTGCGGGCCAGTCGCGCCCGTGTCGCCCTTCTCGCCTTTCTCTCCCTTTTCGCCGGGCTCTCCCTTCGGGCCAGTGTCGCCGGTCGCGCCCTTCGGGCCTTCCGCGCCGGTCGCGCCGGTGTCTCCCTTCGGCCCCTGCTCGCCCTGCGGGCCTGTCTCGCCCTTTGGCCCCTGCGAGCCGGTTTCTCCCTTCGGGCCCTGCGCGCCGGTGTCACCCTTCGCGCCCGTGTCGCCCTTCTCGCCCTTGACGGTCTCGACGTCAAAATCAAATGTCTTCCCGTCCGAAAGCGCGATCGTGTACGTTGCCGTCGTCCCGCTCTGCGATTTCTTCGTGATCGAAGTGATGCTCGCGCCCGCCTCGCCGGTCTCGCCCTGTGCGCCGGCAGGTCCGGTCTGCCCCTGCGGCCCCGCCGGTCCCGTCTCGCCCTTCGGCCCCTGCGGGCCCATGACCGAGCCGAGGTCTATCACGCTGCCGTCCGTCAGCGTGAAAATCAGCTTCCCCGCGTCCGTAACCTCCACGGCCTTTACCCCGCGGGAGATCAGCCCGCCGATCGTCACCGTGATCTGATTCGGAATTTCTACCCTCATACCTGCTCCTTACTCCACAAATGCCCGGTTCCCGCTCGCCAGCGTCGTCTTGTCGCCGTGCGTGTACCGGATATCGTAGGTGTACTTTCCCTTCGTGAATTTTGCCGTGACCGTCGCGTCGAAGTTCAGCGTGACCTGGTCATTCTCCACCTTCGCAAAGCTGAACGTGTGGACGGTCTGCCGCGTATCGTCCAGAAACACGACCGCCATGCTGTCCGTCTTCCCAATCGTGACGGCCTCGCCGTCCTGGTCCTTCAGGTCGAACCGCAGCACGATCGAGAACGTGTCCCCTTCGTACCACCGCAGCACTCCTTTGTCGATCCTCGGGCTCGGATAAGCCCCCGGAATTGGCGTCGCCATGCCGCATCCCTCCTTTTCATCCAGTGTAGCAGACCCCCGCGCCGGATTCACCCCACGCCGCGAAGCAAAGGCCGGGGCATCTGCCCCGGCCTGCGGTTACTTGTACGGATTGTTTTCTTCTTTCCAGCTCGTCCCCATGGCCGCCCAGAGCGCGGCCTTCTGCGCCTTTGTCAGGTTCAGCCCATCCAGCACGGTCTGGATCCGTTCCTGCGAAACTGTCTGCGTTCCGAACTGCTTGAAGTACGTCTGCTTGTACTGCATGTAGGCGTCATAGCCGACGCCGTCCGCTGCCAGCGCGTCCATCTTCGCCTGCTCCTCGTCAGACGCCATGACGGAATAATAATATGCCGTCTTCGCGTTCTGTGGGATGTCGTAGGCGTACAGCATGGCGAGCTTTGCATTCTTGTCGTCGACCTTCTTCATGGCGGTCACGAATGCGTAGCTTTCTCTCTGGTCGGTTCCTCCCTCGGTCATGCCCTGATAGGCGGCAGTCTCCTTCGCGGACAGCGACTTGAACCCGCTCTCGACCCAGCTCTGCGCCTCTTCCGTCGCCGTCTTGCCGAACAGCAGCGCCTGTGCCCAGCTCTTCGCCCGGTCTGCGGGATTGTCGTTATACACGGGATACTGTAAGATGTCGCGCCCCTCGTTGTCGACCGAGTAGCTGCCGCCGCGAGCCGCCGCCGTCGCGCCCTGATACGCCTTTCGGATCTGCCCGCCGCCGAACGGCGTCGCCAGATACAGGCCCGGCTTCAGAAGCTCGTTTCCGATGGTCTGTGCCTTCTTCGCCGGCGCCATTTCCTCGTCCTTTGCCAGCATCGCCTTCTCGATGTTTCCGAGGTTCGGGATGGCCGACGCCACGGCGATCCTGCCGCTGTCAATGTCCAGCCCCAGCGCCTCATCCACGCCGAGGATCGTCAACGCCTGCGTGCCCGGGAACTCAGAAATGATGTTCCCCTCAAGGTTCTTGATCGCCTGATACGTGCCCGGCTTCTCCTTCGTGAAGTCCCATTTCCCGGATACCGCCGCCTGCACCGTGTTCGGCAGCTGATACCCCGTGAAATCTCCGACCGTATCATTGATGATATCCAGCGGATCCAGCGCCGCGCGCCTGCCCGCAATGCTCTCGTAGAACTCATTGTAGATCCACGCGCCAATGAGGAATTTGAACATCGCCTTCGCCAGCGCCGCCACGCCCTTCTTCCGTTCCTCCCGCGCCATATCCTTGAAGATCCAGCTAAGCTCATTGTTGACCTCCAACTGAAACTGCGTGAACAGCTTCACCAGCGGGTTCCGCGCGGAATACAGCGTCGGCGTCGCCCCCTTGCTCCTGTCTGCCATCACGCCGGACGCAAACTGATCTGCCTCCTGCATCGCGCTCGTCTCGCTCATGCCCCGCCGCAGGTTCTGGTAATACCGCGCACGGACCACGCTTCCGGTCGTAAACGTGTCAATGGATTCCATCAGCCAGCTTGCACCGGCGGAGACTTTATCCATCGTGCTCATGGCCAGCCGCCCGTAGCCGCTTCGGTTGTTGATAAACGTCGACGCCGCATCCAGCCCATCAGCGGTCTTATAGTTTTTCAGCGTATCCCACATGCCGCGCAGCACGTCCGCCGTCGACACCTGGCTCCACGCCTGCGTGATCGGAATGAAGTTTGTGAGCGCCGAGCCCACGTTGGCCGCAACCATGTTCGCGCCCACGCGGGACTCAAACTTCTTCATGACGTTGTAGAATTGTCTCCCAAACGTCTTCTCCATGCCCCGGTCGAGCCGCGACTTCTTGCCCGCCAGCAGATTCGTGTATTCGTCCAGCTCATCCACAAAGTTCGAAAGCCCATACCGTCCGTTCTTCGTCAGGTTTGCAACCTGCTCGTTGGCCTCGTCCGGATTGAGGAATGGGTTCATCATGATCGCGTCGATCCGCTGTTTCAGTCCCTCATCCGACGCCCGGTACCGGATCTGCGTCGCCAGCGCCCGCAGCCGCTGAATGTCCGCCGTGTGGAAGATCACGTCCGTCGCGACCTCGATGTACCGGTCAAAGCCCTGCAGCGCGTCATACGCCGTCGCGTAGCCAAGTCGGTTCTGGATGTTCGCCATGTACCGGATGCCGGGTTTGAAGTTTGCCGTGAGGCCGTTGATCGTCGCAGGCAGCGGCGACACATCGCCCTCGATCCCGGCCGCCCTTGCGAACTTCTGCAGAATGCTGCCGCCTTCCTCGTTCTCCTGGAAGTGTGGGAAATATCCCTGCAGATAATTGACCGGCTCATAGCCGTTCTCAATGCGCACCCGGTTCATATCCTGGAACATCTTGTCGTAGACCTCATGGAAAACCTTCACGGCTGCCCGCACCTTGCCGAGATCCAGATTCGGGTTTTGCTTCTCGAATTCCTGAATGGCCGCGTTCCACTCGTCAAACGTCATCCCCTCGCGCCTTTCGACACGCGGATGCTGCTTGAGATAGTCCCGGTTGAATTCCGCCTCGCCCAGCCACTGCACCGCATAGCTCTCCGAGACCAGATTTCCCTTCCGTACCTGCCGGTCGAGTCCCAGCGCCCGGATCCGGTTCTGCTGCTGCACGAGGTAATTCTTGCGTTTGCTCTCGTTCTCATGGACGGGCCAGAAATACTTGTTGATGAATTCGTTTGCCTTCTCGTCAGAGACCTTGCCCTTCCGCGCGATATCCCGGATGTTCCGCTCCATCGTCTCGCGCTGGTACTGGATCCCCATAACCTTGTCGACCCACTTGACGGCCTCGGCTTCCGTCAGCGCCTGCTCGGCAAAGTCCCGCAGCCCCTGCTTGCGCTGCGCGTTCCATGCCTTGAGCTTCAGCGCCAGCATATCATAGTCAGCCTTTGCCTCGTAGACCTTCAGGATCTGCTGCCCGTTTTCCAGCCCTGCCACATAATCCGGGCTTGTCTCCCCGCGCAGCAGCCGGTTCACGATCTTCTGGTCGGCTTCCGTCAGCAGCGTCTTGCTCTGCGCTTTCTCGACCACTCGCCTCGCATCCTTCAGCTGCGCCCACATCTGCTTCGTTTCTTCCGCTGTCTGCGGAATAGCAAGCTTTTCTTTGGCCTTGTTCTGCGCGTCCAGATACCGCTGCGCCACGCGCAGCCCGCTCGTCAGCCGGTCAATGGATTCCGTGAAATTCGCCTGCTGCCACTTCTTGAAGCTCGCCGCCTGCGCCCCGTAGTATTCATCCAGCGTCTTCTGTACCTTCTGAATGCCGCGCGCCACATCGTAGATCTGCATCAGCTGATCGCTCGGTGCGGTAATGTCCGCCGGAAACAGCTCCGGCGCCATCTCCTGCAGCTGCTGATACGCCACATCCACCGGCAATCCGTCCTTGCTGATCGTCAGTGTCCCCATAGCCGCCTTCCTGAATAGATTGTAGTCTGCGATATCCTGCCGGTCCGTCTCGGAAATGGAGATCTTCTGATCCCTGATGAATTTTTTCAGGTCCCCGTACTGCTCGATATACTGCTGATCCTCCTCCACGCCCGCCTTGTAGGCCGTTTCAAAGAGGTCATTCAGCTTCGCCCGGTCAAGCTGCCCGTCCGTAAAGAACGACCGCAGCGCCTCCTCGGCCATCGGCCGCAAAACCTCCCGCTTCGCCTGCCCCGGCACGCTTAGATTCTCCGCCAGCTCGTTCACCAGTCCGGACTCCAGCCGCCGCACATACTGCGCCGCCTTCTCCCCCATCAGATCCCGATACCGCCCGTCTTGCGAAGAATACCGGATATCCGGGTTCGTTAGGCTGAAACTTCCGTTGTTTGCAACCGCGGACTTCACTTGCGCAGAATCAAACACAGCCCATGCCTTCACGCCGTTCTCAACCGCCTGAACCCCGTCGTATCCATGCCGTTTCAGCATCTCTACCATCCCCGGCGTATTGATCACCTGCCACATGAGCTCCGGCTTCCCCGCCTGTTCCCATACGGCTTGCAGTTCGCTAGGTCTGATCTGTAGCCGCTTCGCAAGATCCACATAATTCCCGCTGTATCCGCCGTCAGTGTTTCCAACATGCGCCGGATTCTCCACGCGAATATATGCCGGGATAATACGATCGACGTTCCCTGCATAGATCGATGCCTCCGGCAGAATTCGCTCAACGCTGCGCGTCGCAGTGGAGTATTCTTCCGCGTACTTGATGTTTGCAGTCAGCCAGATCGGTTTCCCGCCTACATCAAACTTTGTAAATTTCGCTCCGGCACCGTGGAACACCAGCAGTGGCTCGCCTGTCGTGTTCGTTGCCTTGCTGTCTGCGAACCAATCCCGGAACGCTTCTGTCTGCGTCTTCTCCCGCTCATCAATCAGTTTCTGCATGAGCCTTGGATTCCGCAGGAAAACGGCGTCCTTAAACACACCGCGCCCGCTCCCATCGTCCAGCATCGCAGAGACGGTCTCAAGGTTCTGTTTATCCCGCTCCGACGCCTGCCGCGCGCTGGCAGAGAACCGGATATCCGGGTTTGTCTTGTCGAACGTCCCGATGTTATCCGTAGCGGATTTGATCTGTGCGGAATCAAATACAACATAGAATTTGTCGTAATCCAGATCTTCCTTGCTTCCATCATATTCAAAAATCACGCCGTCGTTCCCATGTTCTTTGGCGTAGCGAATAACCGGTGCTTCTGCAAAGTTATCCGTGAATTGTTCCGGAGGCAATTTCACCGTGTACGGATTCTTCATCTTGAGATAGGCTTCAATGATACGGTTTCCCCCGCGTTCATCTGCCATGCTCTCTGCATAATCCCTGCTTTCACTGAAGAAGTACGCCCCGTTCTCCTGCTGGAAAGTATTAAATTCCGCATTCGTTCCGTGGTACACCACTTTCGGTGTTCCGTCCTCATTGACAACCTTGCTCGCGTTTTCCGGGTGGTTCTGCCAGTCGCCGAACCAACGCTTGAATTGTTGCGATTCTGTTACATTTTTCACGGACATATTGATTTTTGAGTCTAGCTTGCGTACAATACCATCAGAAGAAGCTGCGGCTTTCAGCCGTTCGGGGAATTGGACCCCGGCGCCTAGAAGGTTCACGGCTTCTTTTTTTACATAAAATACGCTGTTTTCTCCTGCGTTGAACTGGGCGATCGCTTCATTTACAAGCGCTGTTGTGTTTTTTTCATAGGCGCTCGAAATTGCATTCACGTCCATGCGGACGCCGTTTACCGTCCGCTCCGCCGTTATCGCGATCGGAACCACCATGGAATTTTTCTCTGTTCCCACATCTACCAGTGCAACAATTCTGTGCGTACTCCGAAGCCGTGTGGTCTTCGTGTCCACATCCTTTGCCGCGATTACCATGACCGGGTCGTTCACAAAGTCCATGATGTCAGCCACGACAGATTCGCCAAGGCCATGATAATTTGTTCCTCTGCGCCGTTTCCCGTCTGCAGCCGCCTCACTTGCCGTCTTGGCCATAGAGTACACATGGCCGCCTCCGATCACAAACGGAAGATCTGGCATTCCGAGTTTTTTATACACCTCCGGCGTATATCCAACCAGTAGGGCATCATTTATTTCTTTTTCTCCGTTTAGAATTTCATGTACGTTTTTCTTGTATTGATCTGCAATTTCCTCTTGCGTTCTCGCATGTGCGCTTTCTTTGTTTTCCGCTTTCCCTACGCTGTACTTCGCCGGCGGCGCTCTCGCGCTGCCGGATTTTTTCTGCCACTGGCCGACCTCCATCTTCACGTCCGCGCGCAGCTGGTTCGTGCCGTAGTCCGTTCGGTTCATGCCGGCGTAGGTGTCCGCGACGATCTCCTCGACGTAGGCGTCCGTGTCGTCGCCGTAGATCCCGGCGTAGGCATCCACATAGCTCTCAATCATTGCCTTTGTGATCTTGCCCTCGCCCAGCAGCCGCTTCTGGATCTTCGCCGCCATCTCCGGCCAGCGCTCGGCAAGCAGATGATACCCCTCGTGCTTCGCCAGCTCGAACGCAGAATACTCCTCGCTGTCCGCCCGGATGAGCACGGAGCCGTCCTCCGTCACGGCGGCATCCGCATAAAACGTCTGCCCGTCGATCTCCTGCGTCAGCTGTCCGGTGAAGAACCGTGCGTTCTGCACGCCCATCGACCGGAAGAACTTTGCCGCCGCCTGGATATCCTCGCTTCTTGCCTCCTGTCCCTTCGGCATGACGCGCACTTTTTGCGTGTTGTCCTTTCCAAAGCCGAGCGTCGAAAGTTCTACTTCATCCCAAGCTTTTGCGAGATCTCTTGCACCCTGCGCTCTCTTTCTTCCGGCGTCAGCTCTTTGCTGCTGCGCTGGGCTTTGGCGAACGCCTCCAGCCTGTCCTTCGGCACGCTGACCAGCCTGCCCGACTTGTCCTTCATCAGTAACCTCGATACTGCCATTGTTTACCCCTTTCTGCCCTGCGGCAAGGCCCGCTCGATAGGCGGCTGCCGCCACGTCCTGATTCATTCCTTCGGCGTAGCGCATCGCCCGCTGCTCACTCGCGCCGAGTCTGCCCTGCTCATAGACCTGTCCGAAGCTCTGCGCATACTGCTCCGCCGGCATGCCCGTCGTGTTCCCGTTCAGAAAATACGCCGCCGTCTGCTCGTCGTAGCCCGCTCTCTGGGCCTGCGTCTGCAGATACTGTTCCTCCTGCTGCAGCGCGGCTTCATCGAGCGCCTGCTCCGCGTCCGCCGTCTGCCGCTGGGCATACTGCACCGGATCCAACTCTCCCATGTTCTCTGTCCCCGGAATTGGTGCAAATAAGCTGTCCTGGTCGTACTGCCGCTGCGCCGCCTGCTGGGCCTGCTGAACGGCCTGTACAGACTGTTGTGCGCGGCTCTGTTCCTGCTCCTGCTGATATTGCTGTGCAAGCCTCTGGTTTTCCTGTGCCGTCTCCGCAGCGCTCTTGTAGATCTGGAATGTCTTCTCGTCCGCCTCGACCTGTGCCTGCTCCTGCCGGGCCTGTTCCTGCAGCTGCTCGAGCCGGGTCAGCGTCTCCGGCACGCGCGGCTCCTGCCCTTCGTCCACTGCCGCCTGCTGCTCCTTCGCTACCTCACGCAGCGTGTTCTCCACGGCCTTCTGCGTCACCTCTCCGCCATCGTCCACGGTCTGCTGCAGTTCCTCGGCCAGTTGGTGCGCCTTCGTGCCCTCTTCCTGCGCCATGCCATAGTCGATGACGTCCTGCACTTCGCCCGCCTCGATGACCGCTCTGGCCGTCTGCGTGACGTTTGCCTCCAAAATCACGCGGTTCACGCCCGCATACGTCCCGGACATGGCAAGTCCGGACAGGCCGCCCGCGAGGAACGAAAGGCTGTCTTCTTTTGCGAAGTCTCCGACCATCGCCGCCAGCGCCTGTGCCGGCGTCCTGCCCTCTGCGATATAATTTGCGTAGGCCGTCATGACCTCGCCCCGGTCATGCTTCGCCACCACGTCATACGCACGGTTTAGCCAGTTGGACGCGATCTCTTCCGCGCCTTCCGACGCGAACGACCGCAGTGCCTTCCTCCACACGGCCTTCCCGCTCAACATGTTCTCGATGATATCGCCCACGGAATACTTTTCCGTGAAGCCCTCGATCGCGCCCTCGACGATACCGTCGACCAGCGCGTCCGCGTTGGACTTGCCGTTCTGAATGCCCTCATATACCGAATCCGCCGCGACCTGCGAGCCCATCACCCAGTTCATCGTCTCCGCGATCGCGTCCTTCGCGCCAGCCCCGGCCGCACCGCCGACCGTCCCGACGAGCCCTGTCGAGACCGCCATGTTGACCGCGCTGTCCAGCGCCGACGTGCCCGCCTGATACAGAAACTGCCCCGTCGGGTTCATATTCTGCATCACGCTCTGCCGAATGCCGGAGGACAGGCGCGACGCGTTGTACGCCGGGCTGTAGATGTTCGTCGGCATATCCTCGTTCTGATAGCCGCCCGCCCAGCTTGGAAGCACGCCGCGCAGCGATTCCAGATTGCCCAGTGCCTTCCCCGGCGCCAGCGCCGCAGAGAACAGCGTCGCCGCAGCTTTCCCCGCGAAGGATCCGCTTCCCATCTCCTGCGCCGCCTGGTCGAGCTTCTGCGCGTTGTCGTAGTCGTCCAGCACCTTCTGCCATTCCGCCAGCCGCTTGAGCGTGTCGTCGCTGTAGCCTTTTTCGTTGAGCGCCGTCTTCGCGTCGTACTTCGCATACGCCCGCACCTGATATCCGTTCAGTTCCTGCCCGCGGTACTGCCGGAGCAGATTCTGGTCTTCCTTACTCAGGTTCCCGATCGCCTCCTGTGCCCGGGCCAGCACGCTCTGGCTGTCGACCTGCGCCTTGCGCTCCTTCAGCGCGTCGATCTCGTTCTGCAGCTGCGTCACGCTCTTTCCATTTTCCGAAAGCCCGGTCCCGGAGAAATGCGTGTCCGCCTGTTCGATCTCCAGCGCCTCGATCTGCTTGTCCAGCTCCTGCGACGTCCGCCGCATCCCGCGCACCTGATCCCGCTGCACGGTCTGCGCCGCTTTTGCACGCCGGTTCTGCGCATCCACGTCCTCCCGCACCTGCTGCGTGGCCGGCGCAAACCGGCCGGCCAGCAGTGCGCTCTGTCCCTGCAGCGCCAGTGTCCCAAGCTTCAGCCCCTGCGCCGCCTCCACGCCGCGCAGATAATTCTGGTACGTGCCGTACTGCGTCTGCATCGCGGAAGACCGTCCGTATTCCTGCTCTGATACCTTCCCGTCGGTCTCCGCCCCCGCATTCTCCGTCTTCTTCTGTCCGCTCGCCCGGCCCTTCAGCGCGGCCCCCGGCTCGATCTGCGCAAGCTCCGCCTCCCGCACGGCGTTTTGGTATGCCATAAACGCTGCATACTGCTTATGCAGCGGGTCGTCCACGGTTGTCTGCCCGCTCTGCGCATTCTTCCCGTAGTCCGGGTTCGGCAGGCCGTACTTGCTCGCGATCTGGATCTGCTTCTGGTTCAGCGTGATTCTTCCGCCGCGATAGGCGGAGGGAGCCTGCTGCGTGCTGGCTCCCTGTCCGCTGCGGATGCTCTCTGCAATCCGCTTTTGTTCCTCTGTCAGTGTGATTCGTCCCATGCTTCCCTCCGTTACCGCTGCCGTAGATACGTCGCGCCGTAGTATTCCAGATACGCCTTGAACGTATTGGACTCCAGCGCATTGTAGCCCTTGCTGTTGAGGTAGTTATCCAGCGTCCGGCTGTCCAGATATACATTCGGGTTCTTTGCCCGGTACGCCTGCGCCGCTTTTGCAAGCGTGTTGTTCTTCTTGTCGCTCAGCTTTGAAGATGAACTACTTCCGCTGCTTCCGCCGCCTCCGCCGCCGGATTTCTTCGCCGCAGCCTGCTCCGCCGCCAGCGCCTGCAGGTAGGCGGCGTTCTCGTTGTTTGCCTTCTGCGCCCAGTAGTCGAGCATCGTCGCCCACTGGCTCTGGTCCAGCGACCGTTCCGAGTTGTACGCGCTCCGCGCATCCGAAAGATCCGAATAATAATCGCTGACCGTATCCCGGTACCGGCCGTAGTCCGTATCCTCCCGGCCCTTCACGAGGCTGTACTGGTTATAAAGGTCCGTCCCCTCATCCTGATACCGCTGATATGCCTGCTGCTGTAGCTGCGGCACGATGTCGTTGAGGTTCTGCAGATACGCATTGTACGCCTGCTGGCCCACCTGCTCACCGTAGGTTGAGCCATAGCCGCCCGTGAGTGCCGCCGCCTGCCCCATCGTGTCCTGCATGGCCAGCCGCCCGAGCCGCTGATACTGCTCACGGTACTGCTGGTACAGAGGATCCGTCCCCATATCATAGCTGAATTTCTTCCGGTTCCGGATCTGGTCATACAGGCTCGTCAGCTCATCGTCCCAGCGCGATTGATACGCGCCCGGCTTGCTGGCCTTGACCTGCTCCAGATACGCCTGCGCTGCCTGCACGCTGCCCGACGGCGTGTACCCGCTCTCCAGCCCGTTCAGCTTGCTTCTCGTGTAGTCCGACACGCCGGACATGGTGTAAGGGCTGTTCCTGGTCTGATAGCTGCCGCCGTAGTTCCTCGTCGTCTGGTTCTTGTTCACCAGCTGCGACTGGTAGCTGCCGTCCGCGTTCACGCCCGTGATGCGGTACGTGCCGCCGCCGGTCACAACCTCGTCGCCGGCCGAAAGCCCCGCCGGGGCCCTGCCGCCCGACTCTACTCGATATACGCTCATAGTCTCACCGCCTTAAAGCTTGAAATGTGTCGCGTACTGCTTCGGCATGTACGCCTGGTTGTAGGCGTTGAAATACCCCTGATAGTAGCTGTTGTACTTCGCCGCCTCGTTTGCATACTTCGTCGTCTCCCCGTTGGCGTCGCAGATCTTCATCCCCAGATACCAGCGGTAGATCTCATCATACGGCCACGGGATCAGCAGCTCCGTTTCCAGATCCACGTCCTCCCCGTATCCCGTAAACGGCTCCGGTTCCTTCTCGTGCTCGTGCGTGCAGATGATATCCCGATACACGATCCCGTCCAGCTCCGACAGCCACCGGACCTTATCCGGCGTCTCGTACTGGTTCGGCAGTAACCGGTCGACCGTCTCGATCGCTTCCCGAATTTTCATTTTTCCTCCTTACCAAAAGAAGGGGCATTTCTGCCCCTTCCTCTGCTTCATGCCGTCATGGGCATTCACTTGTCAGTTGTCCGCCTGCGCGCGGCGGAAGGCTTCTTCCTCTGCCATCCGCGCGTTCATCAGGACTTCATACACCGGCAGCGGGACCTGCACGTCCTTGCCCTTCGGCACCATGAACGTCCGGCCGTTCACCGCCACGAAGCGGCTCTGCTCCTCGTTCTCCTGCCCGCGGGGCAGGTAGATCGTCTTCATGACGTTCCACACGTCTTCCGGGTTTGCCTGTACAGCCGCCGCGGCGGTCTCTTTCGTTGCCATGCTATGTGCTCCTTTCTCAGTTCGCCTCGTCCGTGCCGGAGTATGCGCTGCAGCTCTCCACGCGGACCATGCGGTCCTCGTACAGCAGCTTCGCCGCCATCTCGGCCTTGTAGCCGACGGTCGAGAACTGGTTCAGCGGGCCGCCGATCTCGTCCTTACCCTTGACGATCATCTCAAGATTGCCGCCCTCCGGGTCGATCATCTTGTATGCGTCCTTGCCGAGGAACAGCGTCGCGTACACGCTGTAGTAGACCGCCGGGTTTCCGTCAGCCGCTGCAGTCTTGACCGGGCAGGTCGAGTTGTTGAAGATCTTCGCTTCCGTCGTCTCGACAAACCGGACGCCGTGCAGCTCGCCGATCTCACCCGAGAACAGCGGCGTGACGTCTGCGTACTTGTGCGCCTCGACCCATGCGTCCGAGGACCGCAGGTCGTATGCGACCGACGGGTGGATGATCGCGACGTACTTGCCGTCGATCTTCGGGGCCTTCATCTTCTTCAGCGTCGTCACGGCCTTGTTGACCTCGTCCGGCGTCAGCTTCGCCGTCAGGTCGAGGCCCGCGCGGCTGGTGACTGCCGTATGCGCGCCGCCCGCTGCGACCTTGTCGCAGTACTGCACGTTCGAGCCTGCCACGACCGCGTCGCGCACACGCTTGTCGATGGACGTGCCGGCGGAAGCGCCGAGTTCTTCGGTCGCACCCAGGATGACGTTATCCAGCGCATGCAGCTCCAGCTGGTCGGAGACCGTCACGTACAGGCCGATCTGCTTGATCGCGCCGGTCGTGCTGGTCTGGCCCATCTTCTGGCCGGTCGGGATGACGCCTTCGGTCAGCTCCTCCGCGTCCTTCAGCGTGTTCCACTTGCGCCACTCGACGGTCTTGCCGTGGTTGCGCGGCAGTGCCTGACGGCCTGCCAGCTGCGCATGCACGAGGTTCGGCCGTGCGTTCTCGAGCAGCTGCGTGTCGTAGAACGTCTTCATGGTCGGTGCCAGCGTGTCGTTGCCGCTGAATGCGGTTGTCTGGCCGGTGCCTGCGTTTACGTAGTTGCCGGTCGCGTTGACGAGCGTACCGGCGTCAGCAAAAAACTGAAATCCGACTTTGGATTTAAACATGATTTCCTATCTCCTTTCTCAGGGGATCACTCGTTCCCCTCTTGCCGCGCGGCGGCGCATGTCCTCTACCTCCGCGCGTGACCAGTGTGTTTTCATCGGGACATTCTCTCCGCCCGCAGCGCCGGAGCCGATCTCCTGCGGCCGCGCGCCCTGCGCCTGGATGGTCCGCATGACGTTCTCCCGCGCCTGGTTCGCCACCAGCTGCGCCTGCGCCTGTGCGATCTCCTGCTGGTGGATGACCTCATAGGCCGTCTTCGGCGGCACGCCCGCGCCCATGAGCCGCGCAAAATCCGGGTTCTGCATCTCGGTCTCAAAGTCCGCGCCGTACCGCGCCGTCACATCCCGGGCAAAGTCTGCCTGGATCCCGGCAAAGGCTTCTCGCATCTGGTACTCCTGCAGCTGCCGCCGCATGGCCGTATTCTCGGCCCTGCCGGCGTACTCCTTTTTGAGGGCGTCCGCCGACATGCCCTTTTCCATGGCCTCTGCGCTGTAAAGCCGCTCGTCAGCGGAAAAGCGCTGTGCCAGTGCCGCGAAGTCCGTCTTCCGCGGGTCCGACGTGTCGATCCCATAGAGCGCGCCCAGCTGGTCAATGATCGGCGCCATCGCCTCGGCCTGCCCCTTGTACTGGTTCAGCCCGCGCACGCGCTGCTTTACGACCTTCTGCACCGCAGAATCAAAGTCCTGCTTGTACCGGCCCCGGATCAGACTGTCGAACGTTTCTTCCTGTGTACCCTGTCCCTGAGCGTCGGGGACGTTGACCGGCTGCTGCTGCACCTGCGCCTGTGCGGCTGCCTCCTGCCCGCTCTGCTGACCGGCGACGTCAGCTGCGCCCATGGTCTGAGCGCTTGCGCCCGTGAATTCGCCTTCCATGCTGTAAATTCCTTTCTGGCGTTTATTCTAAAATCATCGTAGCACAAACTTTTCCCAACTTCACCCCACGCCAGGCAGAAATAATCCCGCCAGAACGGGCCGCCGCAATCGTCGGTTCTTATCCCGGCTGCGTGCTTTCTTCCGACTTTTTGCGCGCATTCTCCACGATCTTCGGCTCCTGCGTCTCGCCAGTGTTGATCTCCGGCTTTTCCGCTGCCGCGGCGCTCGCCTGCGGGACTGCCTGTCCGCCCTCCTGCAGGATCTGCTGCGCCAGCCCCTCACCCATGACCGGATCGTACCGGTCCGCCAGTGCGAGCGCCAGCTGCTGCCACTCGACCAGCTGCTGCTGCAGGTCCGCGTTCTCCTGGACCTTCTGGATGATTGAGTCCTTCCCGTCAAAGTCCATCATGTCCAGCGTTGCAAGCGTCTGGTCCACCATCTGTGGGTTGAAGAACCCCAGCTGGAAGAACTGCAGCGCCAGCTCGTTCTGCGCCATGGACGCGTACTCGCTTGCCTTCTGCGCCGAGACCTCAATGTCGAAGACCGGTTTCCGCAGCCCGTCCGGCTGTCCGTTCGCGCCGTAGAGCGTCTGTGGCTGCAGCCCCTGATTGCTGTACTGTACGAACTGCTCTGCCCCGCGCTGCCCGATGATCCGGAACTGCCGCGGCAGATCATAGAACTGCCGGATACGCTCAATGACCATCCGGATCATCCGCGCGTAGGCCCGGTAAGCCGACTTTGTGGAGTCCTTGCTGCTCCGGCCGGACGCCTCCTGCAGCGCCGCAATGGCCGAGGCCGCCGTCACGCCGGAGCTCGTCGCGCCGTTGTTGACATCCGTGTTTCCCGTCGTCCACTTGAGCTCCTCGATCTTGTTCTGCAGAATGGCGATATAATTGCTGTTGAGCATGTTCACCTGGATCTGCTGTAGACTGTCCTGCCCCAGATTCCCATCCACATGCACGAACGGCTTCGTCCAGTCCGCGAATTCCTGCTCGTTGACCGACCCGTCCGACCGCTTGAACCACCTTGGCGTCGTCGCCATGATCGCGTTCTTCACGATCGCCTGGTTCATCCGGTCGATCTGCTCCTGCGTCGACTTGCCGATGTCGATATAGCCGTATCCCGCTATGCTCCCCTCCACCGGGAACAGCGCGTCGACCACAAACGGGTATTCCCCGTCGTCATACAGCCCCGTCTCGGCCATGGGCCGCCCGGCCGGCTGCTGCACAATGCTCCCGTCCGGCAGCGTCAGCGTGTCATATTTCTGTTCCGTATCGTTCTCCGTCGCCTGCAGGATGGTGTCGCCCACCAGCTTCGCAAAGTGCAGCACTTGCCGGCCGTTCTGATATTTCTTGTAATACCAGTCCACCACCATCGACTTGTTGTCAAAATTGATGACGTCGTCCGTGTTGTACTTCTGCTGGATCTGCGGATTGGAGTTGAGCTTTCCCTGCAGCTCCGGGTATTTCGCGAGCAGCAGATCGTTGTCCACCATCTCCGTCAGGAAGATGTTCTTCGACTTCTGCAGATCCCGGACGCCCGGCTCCCAGAAGAAAGACAGAATATCCACCGGCTGCACCGAGATATCCCCGAGGCCGTTCAGCTTCGAAGAATCCCACTTCACGTGCCAGATGAGCGTGCCCTGCTTGAGCTTCGTCCATTGGCTGTCCGAATAGACCTCTTCGAAGTCGTTTTGTTCCAGAATGACCGGCAGCACCGAGGAAAGCTTCGCCGCCTCCTCCCGGTCGTCCGGTTCCCGCGGGCGGATGGCCGGAGCCGGATAGGCCGCGATCGCGTCCGCGTGCTTACCCATGATGACGTTGAAAAGCCACGCCGACGTCCACTTGTCATCCTCCGGGTTTCCCTTCTGGATCCGCTGCCAGCTGCGCATGCGCCACCAGTCCTCCGACGCAATGACCCGCGCCTCCAGCGCGCTCTTGCCCTGCCGGTATTTCTGCAGCGTGTCCATGGCCTTTCTGGCCTGCTCTTCGCCGATGGCCTTTCGCGCCGTCAGCCCGCTCGCCGTGTCATTCTGCATGGTCGTCTGCATCTGCTCTGTCTGCATTGTCCGCTTCCTCCTTCCGCAGGTCTTCCGCCGTGAGTCTTGCCACTTCGTTCTGGATCCCGTCCAGCACAAAGCCCACGATGACCGGCGGCAGCCCCGCCTCGTTGATGGCCTCGATCAGCCGCCCCCGCAGCTGCACCACTGCTTTTGTGATATTCATAGCTCCTCCTATCCGTTATAACTGCTGATTGCCCGGTTGAGCGCTTCCTTGAGCGCAGAATAGCTGTTTGCAAAGTACGTCGCTTCCAGCTTCGTCTCTGCCGATACCGTGCTGACGCTTCCCGCGCCTGCCAGATTCCCGATGGCGTTTGCCGCCTCGTTGTAGATGGCCGCCGTGATCGTCTGCCCGGCATAGGCCGTGGTAAAGGAAATGCTGCTGTAGCCTTTGGCGGCCCGAACCTCGTTGATCTTCGCCGTCAGCCGGTTCCAGCTCGCCGCCGTCAGGTATGTCACGGCCTTCCCTGCCGCGATATACGCCGCATCGTCGCTCGTCCACGCGAAGGCCGCGATCTGTGCCTTCGTCTCGCCGGATACGGTGTTGGACGTCTTCGAGTCCGTCCCGGCCTTGTTGACGATCCAGAAATAATACGTCGTGCCCGGGTCCAGCCCCGAGACCGTCACCGGCGAGCTGCCGATCGACTGCGATCCGATGGCCGTATAGCTCGTCTTTCCCCAGTAAAGCGTCCAGCTTCCGTACCCGCCGCCGTTTTTGTCCCACGTGACCGTCGCCGTGTTCTTCGTCAGCGTGACCCCGCTGATAACCGGCGCGACTGCCGTGATCTTCGTCTTGTAGTACACGCGCACGGCCTGCCCGCTCGTAATGGGGATCGTCTCCGTCGCCGCGTGATTTGTCGCATACCCTTCCGACGCGAGCCTGAAATACTGGAATTCATACTCCTGCGAATACGTCTGGTACTGCGTGCCGGACATGGACAGGAAGAACGAATTGCCGATCGTGCCGGAGACGGACCCGTCTGACAGCGTGTGCTGCCCGTCCAGGTAGTTGTAGATCGGAATCGTCGTGGTCTTGCTCTGGTAGTAGACCTTGACTGTCTGCCCCTCCTGGATGGGGATCGGGTAGCTCGCTCCATGCTCCGTGTTGTAGTTCTGCGACGAGAGCCGGAAGTACAGGAAATTATATTGCTGCGAGTACGTCCGGTATTGCGTTCCGGACGCCGAGATATAAAACGTATCCCCGATGCCGCCTTTGAAAGACCCGCTCGTCAGCTGCGTCAAATTATCCAGGTAGTTGAGGATACTGACCGTCGTCGTGCCCGCAGACTGTGCCAGCGTCCGCACGCTGATGGAGTTTGTCTCGGCGACAAGCGCCCCCGTGTTGCTGTTGTAGATCCGCACGCGGCAGATATACAGCGTGTCTGGCGTCAGCCCGGTAATGATCCTGCTGGCCGTCGTCGTGCCCGCAGTCGAGTCCGTCACGGTCGCCATGACCTGTCCGGCCAGGATATATTCATATTTTCGCTTGTATGTCGTCGTGGACGACATGCCAGAGACCGTCAGCGTGATGCTCGTCGGCGTACCCGACGCGCCGGTCAGCGTTGCCATTCAGCCAGCCCCCTTATCCGAACACCGGCGTGATGCCGGTGATGCCGCCGGACGCAGAGAAGGCAATGCTTCCATTTGCCCGGATCTGCATGCTCGCCGTCCCGGCCGCGTTCTGCAGATATACCGCGCCGCTCGTCGACCGGATACGCACCGCCGGGCCGGACAGATCGACCGCATATTCCGCCGTGCTGGAGGACGTAAACTGCAGACTGCCCTCCGCGCCGCCGATCGTGCCGTTCGAGAAGTTTGTGCCCGCGATCTCAAGACCGTTGCTGATGATGTTGATCTCATCCATGATCTGCTTGAGCTTCGTCTGGATGCTCGTACCATCGAGCTTCAGATCCGTTGCGTTGATCGTTCCGCCGATCTCAGCCCCCGTGCACGTCAGCTTGCCGTTCGCGTCCACCTTGAATTTGTCCTTGATGGAAAGCCCGCTCGTGCCGAAGTACATGCTTGCGCTGCCCCCAAATT
>ENA-UONT01001134-UONT01001134.1-human-gut-metagenome-genome-assembly--contig:-CS20-NODE-1134-length-24423-cov-6.890964_pt1 | contig 24423 bp, 29 predicted proteins | sample MGYA00242459_ERZ724006 | MGnify/ENA metagenome assembly ERZ724006 | reverse complement strand
GGCGGCGATAAAGTTCTTCAGCCGCTGATCCAGTTCCTCAGAGATTTGGAATGCCAGGGTTTTGGTTGCTGCCATAATCGTTTTTCCTCCTTCGAAGTGTTCTTTGAGTACCAGTTCCACATATTCTCCCAAGGTGCTCAGCGCCAGCTGCTCTTTCTCCGCAATGACCTTGGCATGGAGGTCTGCGGGAATCATTGCACAGAGATTCTTTTTCGCATCCATGGAGCGTTCTCCTTTCTGTATTTTGCAAGCAAAGCATACTGCACCCAAGGGCAAATAGCTATTCACAGAACCCGACAAAGAAGCATGCGTAAACGAAGCAGAAGCAACAAGTCAAATTCAGCTTGCCAGAAGCACCAGCGAAATACCATGGAGAACATAGTCCACACATGGAATGGCAACACTGTTGCCCAGTGCTTTGTAGCGGGCTGAGTCCGAGGCGTTGGGGATGGCTGTCCAATTGTCTGGGAAGCCCTGGAGGCGCTCACATTCCAGTGGGGTCAACCTGCGAATCAGCTTTGGTCTCCCTGTCCTCTGCAGTACAAGATCCGTAGCGTCCTTGTGCTGACGGGCGCTCTGGGTGCTGACTACCTCGCCGTCCTTGAACACATCCACCCGCTGCCTGCTGAATACCGCATGGTGATCGGTGGCGGTCAAGGTATAGGCGATATCCTCCTGATAGCCAATGCCGTTCCCACCGTTTTGGGGTTGCCTGTCGATGGCGTTGCCGGTGATGCAGAACACCGGCTCCTGCTCCACCAATGGCACATTGTTGCCGCCGGTACCGTACCGCGCGGACATGGTGGGAGCGACGCGATGAGGGCCGGTGTAGCGGGAGTCGATGCCGTGGTTCTCATAGACCAGCGGCTGGTGTCCGTGTTCCTGGGCTCGGAGAGTCCCTGTCACATTTACACTGCATTCCATGACGCTGCCGCCCTGGTCGTTGAGACACAAAACCGACGGCATACAGTTTCCCCCAGCGCTGCCCTTCAGCGTGGGGGCAAGTTCTTCGCCATAGCCGATACCTCCGGCGGATGCTCCGGCCCCGGCAGAGAAACCGGCAGTCAGGACACAAGGGTAGCCTTGTCCGGCCTGACCGCCGCCTGTACTCAGGGATGTGTGCCGTTCCGGCGTCAGGAAACAATCGCCGTTGCCCTTCGCCACCACTCCCTCCGCAATGAAGGTCTGCTGTTTCATTCCCGGTTGGGCACCCAAGGCTCCGGCCACATCGTGCAGATCCCGGACTTCATCTCTCTGATTTGCCGCAAATGCAATCGGCTGGAGCAGACCATTTCGGCCTGTGGACATCCCGCAGTTTACTCCAAGCGTTGCCGCAACATCGCCAGTCAAATCACCGTTGTACCCATCAAAGCCTTCCACATTGTCGTTCCTCGGTTTAATGTGGGACACTTTCAGCTTGGCAGATTTGGGGTCTGCGGAAGCAGAGCCTGATTGAATCTCCAGCGCCCGTTTGAGCTTCTTGGGGAGCTCTTTCCCACGTTCAAGGGCTCGGCGCAGGATACCCAGGCAGGCTTTCCTGGTCAAATAGTATTTGTCCGGCGGATCGTCCTGCAAAATCTGCGACAAGGAAGATTCTTTTTCTTCTCTGGGGGACACCCCAGTATTGAGCGTCAATGCATCGCCACGCCAGGGAGAAATCAGTTCCCAATACGATTCGCCCAGCAGATTCCCAGCGCCCGGTGTCAGGTCGAGGGACTGAAACACCACCGACTTTAATTCGGACGATCTCCTCGAGGACGATCCGGAAGTCCTCGCCTTTGGGGGTTCCACTGGAGAAGGCTCCGGGAACATTCTCCCACACCATGAATCGAGGTCGTATATCGAGAGCTGTCCTGTTTCGTAATCGTTCTGCATTTCTCATCTCCTTTACAAGTCTGACCTGTTCCATGAACAAGCCGGAGCGTGCACCGGAGAGACCGGCACGGTTTCCGGCCACAGACAAGTCCTGACAGGGAGAGCCGCCGCAGATGATGTCCACCGGCGGCAGCTCCGCACCGTCAAGCTTTGTGATATCGCCTACATGGACCATATCGGGGAATCGAAGCCGGGTCACTTCAATAGGGAACGCTTCGATCTCGCTGGCCCATACAGGAACAATGCCGTTGTGAATAGCGGCCAGCGGGAATCCCCCGATCCCGTCAAACAGGCTGCCCATGGTCAGCGTTTTCATTTGGCTACCGCCTGTACGATAGTTCTTGTGGTGGAGACTGCGGCTTGGGCAGTATAGACTGCGGACATGATACTGGCACGGGTAGTCGTGTCCAGACCGAAGGTGCCGGCGATGCGGGGGATCTCACCTGCGGACAGCATCAGGCCAAGGCCCAGAAGCGCATTATCTTTAAACACCATCAATCCGGCTATCAATATGGTGGATTGCAGGAAAGCGGTCAGGCACAGGCCGATGATCTGCTTGCACCACTGGATGAAGCCGTCGGTATAGCCACGGGGCACGCTGAACATATAGAGACTGCCTACCGCAATTTGAATCAGAAGAATACCGCCACGCTTCAGGTTTGCAAAGAATACCTTGATCACCGCATAGGCCATCAAGATAATACAGAACAGCAGCATGATCGGGCTGGTGATGGATGCAAACCCAAAGTATGAGCCGGATGTCATGCCTGTCAGGGAATCTACTCCGCTGAGTGTATCGACAATCTCAGTCGCCACCTCGCCAATGGAGGTCCCATATCCAGTAATTCCTGCGGTGAGGCTGGCCTGCAGCGTGACGGAAAGCTCATAGAGCCGAACCGGTACCACGGTAAACAGGCTTACCGCCATAAAGCCCTTGATGGCGTTGAGGGCAATCTCCTTGACATTTCCTCTGCCGGAGGAGTATTCGATGCCACATTCAAAACAGGCCACCACCAGGCCGGTGCCGTAGAGCGCCCAGGCCAGATAGGAGAAAAACAATACAACGCTCTGCACCCAGCTCATCTCGAACAGCTCGACGCCCATGTTCCCCATCTCGGCAAAGAAGTTTCCGAGGAAGCCCATGACCTGCCCGTAGATCCAGTCAACGATTTGACCGAGGACGGTGTCAGCAACAAAATCCCAAATAAACAATGGTTCGCTCACCTCTTTTCGGGGCGAGGCCGCACCAACTGCTTGGGATAAAGGGCCAGGGGCCGTACAGTTGGTACGGCCCCTGGGTCACTTACTTACATGGTTTGCTGCCACTGGGGGGCATCCGTCTGGGTCTGCTCCTGAAACACCTCCAGATAGTCTGACACCGCCTCCGTGAGCTGCCGGTAGTCCTGGCTGTTGGGATGGTAGACATACCAATCCGCTTTCCCATAGTCATCCCAGATGTAGGGGCTAATCCCGCTTTTGAAGTTCGGGTTGCTGGTCTGCTTTTTACCGAGAATGTCGGAAAGATTCAAGAGCAGCGCATCCACCTGGCCTTCGTTCCGATTCAGAATGGAGATGCGAAGGCCATGGTATTGATTTGCCACAATTCCTGTGACGAACTGAATCTTTGCCCGATTCAACTCATCCAGGCGCACATAGCAGGCCCGGCCTACATAAGTGGCATCCGGATACTTCGGGGCAACGATCTTGTGAAGCTCTTGCTCAAAAAAGTTCATATGCCCTCCTTAGATGCCCACAATGTCCCAGAGATACATGGGAGCCGTCAGAGTAAACACCAGGCAGGCAAACAGAATGGCCGGAGCCGCCCACTCAAACTGACCGGACTTCCGATACTCAAAATAAGCGGTGCCCAGCTTGGCAAAGAAGAACACCGCAAGGATCAGGTCGATGGCGGGAAACACCACATTATTGACCACAGTCTTGATCTGGGCGGATGCAGTGGTCCAGGTGCTCTCTACGGCACCGGCCACATCTCCGGTCCCTGCGGCAAAGGCCGTGGTTGCCGTCAGGCAGACCATGGCCAGCACCACGACCATCATAACAACCAGGCGTTTGCAGTTAAATTTACGCATAGATTAACCTCCATTGTGTGTTTTGTTAATTTGTGGGGGCGATATGCCAGTCTTCCCAGAGGTCACCCGAAATCTGAATGGAATCCGTGAGGTTCATGGACAACATTCCTGCCGGTGTCCAGCAGTCCAGAAGCCAGGTGTACGGCGTATAGCTTCCATCGGGATACCAGATGGGGGTGAAATGGGTCGGCCTGTTATAAGTGCTGTAGGGGTTGTCCTTGAAGGCGAAGGTGGAGCGTTTTCCGCTGACACTTCGGTCCAGGAGCCGCCAGAAGCCTTCGTAGTTGAACTCCGGGAAATAGGTCACGGCATTTTGCGCCGCAGTCACAGCAGAACTTTGGGTAGTGCTGACATTGGCAGTCACAGTTTGCTGAATGCCGTAACCGCTTTTGGCGGTCGTAGCGCTTGCTGTCGGAGACATACTATCCGGTGTAATGGCCATGGAAGCTGACAGGCTGGCAGAGTAGCCGTTATAATCAAACTCCCACCAGCCCTGATCCTCCCACCAGCCGTTATCCACCCAGTGGTACCAGCTGCTGCTGTGGCTGTTGCCCTCACTGTCTGTCCAGCGATCCGTATGCCAGCACTTTTCCCAATTTTCCACCCACACCCAATGTTCCTGCCACCAGGGAGACCAGATGCCCCAGGAGGCAGAGGTCACTTCTTCTTTCTCTGGGATACTCACAAGGGTAAAGTCATCGTTTCGATCATCAGCTACAGGATTGGGCGGATCGTTTCCATCCAGATCCACAATGTTGGCGGTGATGGTGCTTTGGGCTGTGCCGCCGCCCTGGACTCGGACCCGGATGGTGCAGACGCAGGGGTCATCCGGTGTATGCCACTTCACCCAGACCAGCTGACTGTCTCCCTCCGGGTAATAGACATTGCTGACCGTATAGGTATTGCCTTCGATAATAAATTGCACGGTAACTGGATTGTCCGGGTCAGACTGCCCACCGGATACCTCCACGGAAGTGATTACATCGGTATCTACCCGGTATTCGTAGTCAAACTCGTCAATCTCTGGCGGTTCCAGTTCGTCGTTGAACCGGACAATGCCAATGCCCAGCGAGGAAATGATCTGCTCATTGCTGGCGTTGCTGGTGGTACTTCCTGACCAGGCTGGGTATCCAAGGTCGGCTTCCTCCAGGAAGATGGCCAGCGGCAGGTTTTTATGTGTGAGAGAGCCCATCCAATACCGCAGGTTTCCGGAGACGGTCTGATCATAGAGAGCGGCTTCTGTTGCGGTCATGGCATAGTTGGCTCCGCTGTAAACCAGATACGCAATCGGCTCAATGACCAGCTTATAGTCACCACAAATCAGAGTATCAAAATCCATTCCCACATATCCAGCAATGGCACGGATGACCTGCTCATCCGTAAAATAACTGCGGATGGCATCAATGCTGGCCGGATAGCTGCCAGTGGAAATGATACGGGGCAGGCTCTGTGCGGGGTTGATATAGCGATAATTGCCCACCACAGGAGAAAGACTTCGACCAGCGTTATAGGACAGCTTGCTGACCTTACCAAAGTGAATAATGCCGGAACTGGGTGTCTTATTGGTAAGATCGATCACATTGCCAACCACCGCATGGCTGTCCGCATCGATCACAGATACACGGACGCCGTCCATGCCGGGATTCCAATAGCTGGTGGATGTTCCATTGCCCAGATTGCCTCCGCCACTGTCAATATTCTCATCGCCAATGGCATAGGCAGGTACAGCAATTCCCAGCATCAAGACAACGGAGAGAATGAGTGCAAGAATTCGTTTCATAGATGACCTCCTTTCGGATTTTTTGCAAAAGAGAAGGCGCAGTCGGGATTGACTGCGCCTTCTTTACAATATTCAGTTAGTTTCCACCACCCATTTCACCGATCTTATTGCCGTTTTCGTACATTTCATTGTCCTGAATGCCAGTGTTCTCACCGCTGTTCTCCACATAGCCGAAGCCGGGTACATAGACCTGACCGGAGCTGTTGGTGCTTCCGGCAGCAGGCTCCGTTTCAGTGGGGGTGACTGTGGGCTGCTCCTCATAGGTGGGTGGCTCCTCATCCTCAGTTTTGCGTTCCTCCTCCGGTACATCTTCTGCATCGTGATCCTCCGGCAGAGTTGAGGTTCCGGCAGGGGCTTCCGGCTTTTCAGGCTGCTCCGGTTTTACCGGGTCGGCCTGGATCGTCTGCTCCAAGCCGCTGGAGTCAGCACCTTGGGCGGGATCTGTTTTGGACTCGTCCGGCACCTCCACCTGGATGTCCATATCGGTCTGATTATCGCTGTTGATATTCACATCCGGGTCACCGCTTTGTACCGGCTCGTCGGATACCACCCCGGAAGGAACTTCGGCGTTGCCGCCGAAACGGGTGGCGATTCCAACTGCAACGGCCACACAGAGCAGGCAGCCGATGGAGATGAGGATAATTTTCTTCGTCTTTTCTGTCATAGCACATTCCTCCTTGAATCGTTTTCTTACTTAAGTGGACAATACCACATCTTATTGCGGAAGTCTATTGCAAAGGAGAAACCTTTTTAGAAGAGCGGTATATAATTTGCCTCCGTGTGCAAAGTCATGTTGGCAGAGGGCAGAAGGTTTCCGAGAAAGCGTACCGGAACCTCCAAGTGAATCTCCACCACAGCGGTGTAACCCTCGCTCTGACCAGAGCTAAGGCCGTTGTTCTCCAATTCCACAGACAAACCGGAGATCGTGTACTCCACCTCTCCACCTGAAAGCTTCTGGTAACCCTGTGCTGCATTTTCCAAACCCAGGGTTTCGGAAAGCTGACCATATACATCGCCGGTGTCAATACTCTCATCCCAGCGACCTGTGCCATCCGGATACCATCCAGCGGCATAACCCTCTCGCACAGCGTGGTACACATCGTCATAGTTGTCATTGACGGTGGAGATCACTGCCTGCTGTGCGGCTTCCTTCACGCCCTGGGCGATGATCCATATCCGGCAGAATTCAGCCACAGCACAGAACAGCATCAGCAAGACCAGCACAATGGCCAGAATCATGGGGGCGCCCTCGCCGGAGCGACGGCGAAAGATCTGCTTGCATTTCAATGGTTTCACCAACTTTCATCGCGGGCATACAGGCCCGTTCGTTTTGGTTCCTGGTGCGCGAACTGGGGACAGCGGCACGCTGTTCACTTCCAGTACACCTCCGACTTGCCTGTGGCTTCCGCAGTCAGTGTAATGGGGAATGAGCCCAGCCCCCCGAAGAGGCCGATATCCGTTTCCAGCGTCAGGGTCACAGTGACCTCATCGTTGAGTTGGATTCGTCCGGTGGTGGACCACCGGATGTCGGGGTCAAGCCCGGTGCTATCGGTAAGAGCCGCCGCACGGCGAGTGGTTTCCGTACCGACCCGGCCGGCAATTTCTGCCTCACGCACCAGCTCCACAGCATAGGTGTCCAGCTGCTGCTTGGTGATATAGACCGGCAGCACACGGACGACCAGTGCCAGCACCAGCATGGCACACACCACCAGGACGCACACATCGATATAGCCTTCGCCGGAGCGCCGTTTCAATAATTTTCTCATGGCGACCTCCTTTAGAACAGGCTCCCCAGGGAGTTGACGATCTGGTACACGATGATGACGATGTAGGTCATCATGAAGCACACGAGCATGATAAAGCTGAACACCCGGATCTTGGGCGGGATCTTTGCGGCTTTTGCTTTGAGCCGCTGCAGCTCCTGAGCTTTCAGATCATGGGAGAGCATCTGAAAATACATCCTGCCATCGTCTCCCCGGAGGATGCCGATGAGACCGCGGACGATGTCCGAAATGATGGCAGAGCCCATTCTGGCCTCAAATCGGATGAGTGCTGCCTCATAGGAGGAGGACCGCATATCCGCTGTCAGCACATCCAGCTCCCGACCAAAGTCCGGTCCGGCGTGTTTCTTGTAGTTTTCCAGAATCCGCAGCACATCCCGGCTGGCCGCCAGCTCCTGATGGATGGTGGCGACAAATCGGGGCAGCTCGCCCTCGATCAGTTCCATTCTGGCTTTGACCAGCTCGTCAGCACGGCGGCTCTCCTTAAACCAGGTCAGAACAGCCAGCACCACGATGAGGGGACTTAGGATGGGCAGAATCAGCAGGCACGGGATGATGCCAAGCAGAATCAGGCAGGGCTTCAGAAGCGAGTAGGCCGTGTAGACCTGCGGGGTCATATCCAGCCCCGCCGCTGTGAGCTTGTTCTCCAGCCGCCGGTACTTGTACTCATCCATCCGGATCAGTGGGGCCAGCTTCAATGCCCAGCCGAGAATCAATGCTTCCAGAGATTTGACCAGACTACGCTCCCGCCGCCCAGCAGAGATGAGCGCGCGTTCCGTAGCCAGCCGAGGGATTTTCAGCAGGTCGGCAAGGACAAAATACAGTCCGGCGGCCAATGCGGCGCCGAACAGAAATAAAAGTGCGCCCATTTCCTCACCTCCGATACTCGATGGGCTGTGTCAGTTTCACCACAAAAGCAAAGGACACGAATACAGCGGCGATGCAGACGGCGATGACCATCTGGCCGGGGATGGTATCCACCAGGGTGTGATACCAATCCGTGTTGATAAAGCGTACCAGCGGGATATTGATCAGCACCAGAATTGCCATGGTGACGAATTCCTTACGGGGGCCGTATACCAGATTTTCCAGTTCTCCGTTGACTACCCGCATATCCGACAGCTTGCTGACGATGGGAGTCAGGGTGCTTTTCAGGCTGCGGTCTGTCTGGCAGGCAGAAACGGCTTCACACCATTCCTGCCATACCTCGTTGTCGATGGCATATTTCAAGTCATGAAGTGCGGCATCCATATCCGGGTCAATGTGCTTGATGCGGGTGAGAAACCGCTGGAACACCTCCTGCACCGGGTGGTGCAGGTAGCGGACATTTTCCTCTACGGCCTGCTGGAAGTTCTCCGTTCTCAGGTATGCGGTGGTGATGACCGACAGCGCCGTTTCCAGCTCTGCGGCCACATCCTTTTTGAAGCCTCCGGCCGTCAGCTTGACATACCAGAATGGAAGCAGCATAAAGCCCACTGCCAGTACGGGGACGAGGAAGGCGTTCCCGGCAAGGATGGCAGTGCAGGCGCCAAGGGCAAACAGCACCAGGGAGGCCATGCACACCATGGGGAATTTTCCCTCCCGCCCGGATGCGGCCAATACCGCCTGGGCTTCCGTGATCTCCCGACGAAAGAAGCCGGCCTTTTTCCGCTTGGTTGTCTCATTGATGTCTGCGCGGATGCTGCCGGGAGCTGCCGTCAGTCTGGAGAAGATGCTGTCGCAAAGCTCGCTGGGAGAGATGTTCAGCACCATAAAAAGTCCGGCGATCATGCCCACACAGGCAATCAGTTGGATGGTTGTCACGCAGATGCCTCCTTTCTCTGGATAAACTGCTCCAGCTCACTGCGAGACATACCGTTTTCGATGAAGCGGCGCTGCAGGCTTTCCGACAGCTCCTCGCACTTCTGGTGATGTCCCTCGATGATAAAACGGTCGCCCTCCAGACGGTTTTCCGTGATGTTGTACTCATAGAGCTTATGGAGCCTGCGGCTTCCGTCCGGCAGGATCTCGCACTCGGAGATATTGGTGATACGGCGCTGTTTGTTCTCCAGCTGGCGGCAGTAGACCACGATGGGATACGCCTCGGTGACATAGCCCATGAGTGTATCGTCGGGGGTATCCACGGCCCGCTTGCACAGGGACACCATGCGCCGATAGGTACCCTCGCTGGAGCTGGAGTGGATGGTGGTGAGAACGGCTACACCGACTCGGGCGGCTTCCTGGGCAGCATTGGCCTCCGGGCCGCGCATCTCACCAACCGCGATGATGTCGGGGTTGAAACGAAGGGCAATGTCCAGCAGTGCGATCTGGTCGATGCGCTGGCGCTCATTCTCGCTGTCACGGGTCTGGGTGTGAACGACGGAGTTGACCACCTTGCCGTTCTGCTCCCGAATGAGCTGAAGCTCACGGGAGCCGTCCTCGATGGTGAAGATTCGCTTGCGGTCAGGGATAGTGGACAGAAGCCAGCCAGCCACGGTGGTTTTGCCGGAGCTGGTGGCGCCAGCCACACAGATGGACACGCCATAGCGCAGGCAGGCGGACAGAAAGTCCAGCATTTCCTCCGTAGCAGTTCCGCTGCCCACAAAGTCCTCCTTGGTCAGATTCTTGGGATTGACGATTCGGATGGAGGCCGCAACACCTGCATCCTCGTCCAGCACCGGGGTCTTGATGACCGAAACACGGATGTTCTTGGCCAGACGGGAGGTAATGATGGGACTGGCGTTGTCCAGCACCTTGCCGGAGTTCTGCAGCATACGGCGGATGACATTGGCTGCATGGTCCGGCGAGTCAAAGTGTTCATCCAGCTTGACGGTGCGGCCATCGGAATATTGAATCTCGATGTCACGCCAGGAATTGATGTCGATCTCCTCGATGCCGTCTGCAAAGATGTACTTGGTGAGGAAGCCGTACTCGGCCATTTCCGTATACAGGGCATCGACCAGCTCGCCCTGAGTCATGCCATCCACAGCCATACGGTTGTCCTGCAGGTATCGGGCAATGCGGCGCTTCATCTGCTCCTTGGCCTCATCGCCGCTGTCGGTAATCAGAGTGGCATAGGTACCGGAGAGGTAGGACTGCACCTGACTGAGTACCTCTGCAAAAGGCATCCCTTTGTCCAGGGGAGCGAAGAAGAGGTCGCTTGCCTTGGGTGCCACTTTGCTTTCCGCAAAGATGGACCGGCCTGTATCCTCCTCAAAGGCAATGTCATGCACCTCGGCCTGTTCCGGCTTTGACTCCGGTACGGAGGTGGCCGCGGCGGGGGCGAATAACGAGTTGTTTCTTCTGTCGCCAAGCATCAGAACACCTCCTTACAGATTTTCTCGATCTCCCGGCGAAACGCCTTGCTGTCCTTCATGGACAGGTCATTCAGAAGCGACCCCTCCAGATACTGCTCCTCCAGTTCCTGAGAGTACGGCAGCTTGAAAGCAACGCTGCCCAGCACCTGACCGATGCGGTCGGCAGCCTGCAGGGGCTTAATATTGGACGCGGCTTTATACTGCTTGTCCTCGTCCCAGTGCAGTTCCCGGAGGAGCGGGAGCTGGCTGGACAGGTAGCCGATGGATTTCAGGTCGCAGTTGGCCAGCCGGAGGACGCTGTCGGCCTCCATGAGCGCCACGGCGGAGAGGATGTCATTGGCGATATAGCTGGAGCAGTCGATGACCACATAGGGAGCGATCTCACGCAGACCGCGGATGAGTTCCTCGGCCTGTTGTTTGGTACAAGCCGCATAGGTGTACTCATTCTCGCCCTTTCTCAGCCCCAGCATGGTCAGATAGGACATCTTTTTGTGGGTGGTCAGGTTGTGCTTGATGAGGTTGACGGAGATACGCTGGGCCGCAAAGATACTGCCCAGGGATTTGTCACACTCCAGCTCAGAGGGCGGGCAGATGCAGGGCATCATGGGGGCAGTCATGTCACAGAGCAGCAGTGCCACATTTTTCTTCTGGGACGCCAGATGCTTTGCGATCTTCACCGCGGTTACGGTTTTGCCGCAGCCGGGGCTTCCCCACACGGCGAGAACGCCGCCACCGGACTCCACAACAGGTTCCAATTCCTCCGGCTCAGTGTTTCGACGAAACAGGCTTCCTTTGATGAAATTCATTCCCCAGCCGCCTCGCTCTCTGCGGCAGGATCAGCACCCTCACTTTCCACGGTTTCAGCGCTTTCCGCATTTTCAGCGCCCTCCTCGGCCTCCGGCTCGGCGTACAGTTCCTCGATCAGAGCGTCCTGCGCCGCAATAAATTCCTCCGCATTCTCAGGTGCGCCACGGTAGACCAGAGCCAGATGCAGTTCGCTTTCCTGTTCCAGTCCGGCCAGTACCTTTGCCTGCTCGGTGGTCACCAGGAGAGTAACGGTAGAGGGAAGCTCCTTTTCATCCTCGACAGCCTCGCCGGTGTTGGCGTCGTAGCCGGAGGAAGCGGTAACGGAGATGACCTCAACATACTGCAGCTCGGGCGGGATCACAGTTTCGCCCATGCCCTTGTAGTCGGCCACAAGGACGGAGACAATGTCGCCGCTTTCCAGTTTGCCGGACAGACCTGTGGCAAAGCTCTTGATGGTGACCGAGATGGCCTGCTTGGTGCCGTCCAGATTGTACAGATAGGCATTCTCAGCGGCGGGTTCGTAGGAGAGCTTGCTGTCCAGAATGTAGTCGCCCACCTTCAGGTCGGCAGTGGCGTACTTGCCGACGACATCATCCTTGTCTGTCATAATGCCAGAAGGCAGGTTATAGGCGCCCACCTCCACGGTCTGCACCATCTCAGCAGTAATCTCGTCGCCCTCCTTGATGTCGGCGGTGACGCGAACGATCTCAGCCTTCTCACTGGCGCTGCGGCTGAACAGGGGCGTTACTCCAAAGCAGATGAGGAGTGCCAAAAGGATACACAGCACACCAACCACGGTGCGATTGCGAAAAATTTTCATATGAGCCTCCTTATAAGAAATATGCGGGGATAAAAGCCACCGCGAAATACGGAACCAGCGGCTGTTTTGCCGATGCGCCCTCCCGCAGTGCTGGGATTACCCGCATGGCAAAGGAAGCAAAAAGGAGCGCAGCGGCCATAAAACATAAGCCTGTGATTACCCGGTCAACTCCCAGAACAAATCCTACGGCGGCGGCTAACCGCCAGTCGCCACCCCCCATCAGGCCAAGACCTGCACAGAGGTAGAATGGGGCCATTGCCAGAAGCGCCCCCCAAAGGGCGGCGGGGCTGATGGTGATCAGCCCCGCCGCAGTAATGATGATACAGACAATGTCGCAGACCGTTCTGGTTTTCAGGTCATCTACGGCGGCATAAATGAGACCGCCGCAAAAGACCAGTGCCTGTACCCAGAGCATCAGCCTGCGTAGTTGAACATCTCCTGAATCCGCTGGGTGACGGTGGGCATGACGGTGTCATTCAGCACAGCATACAGACCGGCCAGCACCAGGGCGCCCAGAACAACGGCGATCAGCACCTTGACAGCGGTATCGATGTAGCCCTCGCCGGCGTTGTTGCTGATGGCACGGCTGTGGAAAGCGGCGATGGAAGACTTGCAGTTGGCGGCGGTAGTCTTGGCGGTGTTGGCAATGTTCTTAAACAGCTTCTTCATAAAATAAATTCCTCCTATAAGTAAATGAATTTTGGATGTTTGTGGATGGTTTGATGATGTAGGTTCGGTCACAGGCTTCTTGGTTCGGGAGGACTGCGGCCTCGCCCTGGCAAAGCAAAAGCCGGACGATTGCCCATCGTCCGGCCTACATGGTCATTTCGATACATTCTGTCTGCTCCTGACTTTGGTTGAACTGGATGGGGCGGAAGCCCACCCGGTCGCAGTAATAAAACTCGCTGCCGGAAGCGTCGTACAGCTCCACCACATCGGACAGCGCCATTCGGTATCCCTGGTATCCGGGAGGAGGACTATCCCTGCAGATGGCATAGATCCGCTCCAGATCATTGGTTCCCAGATCGCCATCGAATACCTGCGTGTAGTTGTCTGCGTCCGGTTCTCCGAACTTTTTGACCAGATCCTCATATCCGATGAAACGCATGGTGACATCCACATCTTTTCGGAGCTGCCAGATGCGGCAGCCTTTCTGCGGCTGGCCCAGCTCCTCACCGGGTACCTCACCGGCAGTCAGGCGGTCAAATACGCCCTCCTCCCACTGGGGAGCCAGGTTCATTCTGGCCAGATAACGGGACAGCTCATCGGTCTGGAACATTTCGTCCACAACGGCGGTGCTGTCTTTTACATAGCCCACCATATTGCCATAGAAGATCAGGCGGTTTTGGTTGTCTACTGTGAAACGAATCAGGGTGCATCACCTCCTTCCGGACAGCCGGGTTACATCTGCTGGCTCATGGCCTGCTCAGGAGCGTCGCTTTTCTGCTCCTGCTGCTCCTGGAGCTTCTGCTCGTAAGCGTCGTTGACTGCCTCCACCAGTGCGGTCCGGGCCTCGGCGGTGATGGCGTGGAAGGTGTCGTTGTATTTGGTTTCGCCATTCTTCTTGTAGGACTCCTGGGGCATGGAGATGAAGCGCCCCTTGTCGGACTCAATGACCCGGATGCCGTGGACGGCAAAGGCGCCGCCGATGGTGGCACTGGCATAGGCTTTGGTCTTGAAATCCCCATCCACCAGGCGGTCGATTCGTGCTTCCACCTGGGGCGTGGGGATTTCCTGCTGCTTTTTCTTCGGTGTTGCCATGTGACGGATCTCCTTTCTTTACATGGATGGATGACTCATTTCGGGAGCGGCGGGAGATTCCTGCCGGAGCTGCTCCAGACGCTCTCTGGCCCAGTCGGGGAGATGTTCCTCCCGGAGAATGCCGATGAAGTCGCTGCGGTTCCAGCGTGTCTGCTCTCCATCGCCAAGGCAGGTGGCGTATACCGCTCTGCCGGCGGCAGTGGGTACACAGCCAAAGCCGCCGGTGGCCAGCCAGAGCTGATTTTCCGGCGCCCAGTAGGACTCCTTCAGCGTGAACGGACTCATGACCAGCACCTTGCCTTCCAGCTCTTGTCCGGTCATATCGTCGCAGTGGGAGCCGTTGAACAGCTTCAGCTCTGCCTGCGCTTCCCGGAAGGCGTTGACGAAGCCGTCCAGCACAGCGGGGTGACTCTCCACCGCAAACTCGTAATTGCGGTCGCTGGGAGGAATGAAGGTGGATGCGGCCCATGTTTTGTTTTGAGGGCTGAATCGTCCATCATACTGCTTTTGCTGAAGTGTGGCGGACAACACCCACCCCACACGCTTGAATCCAAACTTGTCGATGACGCTTCTGGCGCAGTCACGGTCCAGGTGCATCCCGTCAAAATCTCTGCGAATGGCCTCCTCGATGGTCTGCTTGCAAGCAATGTTCTCCAAGTGGCTTGCCCGCCAGAGCGCCACCTCGTTTTGCCGTTTGGCCTCGGAGAAGGAACTGAGGTAGAGGTAGGCGTGATCCTTAGTCATTGGCTTTCTCGCTTTCAAGGATCGCTTTGGTCAACGCCTCGCTCCATGCGGTCTTGCGGTCATCGGATACCACCAGGACAGCGCCGTCCACGCTGATCACACGGAGGTTGTCGTACAGGATATCGGCATCCTCAAAGGCCTCGGCGGGAATGGGGAGCATGTCTTCATCGCAGCCATGGCAGCCGTCGCACATATCCTCATCGTCCTCCTGGTTCTCCCAGTCGGCCAGCATATCCTCCCACAGTCTGTGGGCCAGCCGCATCACCGTCATCATGGTGGCGGCTTTCTCCACAGGCTCCATATCAGGCTTGAGCAGGACAATGGCGTTTTCCAAGGTGTGCATCTCCAGCGTTTCCTCTCTGTCCAGGCCGCTTAAGGTCAGGGCGGCGGGCTGGATGACGGCCTTGCCGTCGTTGGTGTACTTGATAAATGTCATGTTCATTCCTCCGTTTTCTGTCTGAGTTCTTTTGTTGGTTTGTGGATCAGGGTGTATTTTCCTTCCTCCTCGTCCGCGGCAGACAGGTTGAAAAGGTTGAGCTGCCAATGCCTTGCGGAATCGTGGCGGCGGGGGTCGTAGTTGGTGATGACGATCTCCTCATATTCGCTTCCGGCCTTCTGAGACATACTGTTGGGGCGAGTGGTGTAGAAGATATAAAACTCCTTGTACAGCTCCACGATGAATGGGCAGTAGTTATAGGACACCATGACATATCCCTTACACTCCAGCAGAGCGTCGTGGAGACGCTGATGATCTTCCTTGGGAAACACCGCCGCATAACAGTCCTCTGCATCGTAGTAGGGCGGATCAAAATAAAGAAATGCGTCTGGCCGGTCGTACTGGTGGACGATTTCTACGCAGTCCTTGTTTTCGATGACGACATTTGCCAGCCTGCGGGAGCACTCCCAAATCAGATAGAAGAAACGGCGGATATCGCAGGATTTTCCGGCAAAGGACTTGGCGCCGCCGCTGAAGCTGTATCGAATCAGCTTGAAAAAGTCGGCAGCGCGCCGTACATCACCGCGAGGCGCTCGTTCCAGCATCATTCTCTGGATGGTCTCAGCGTCCGGAAGCTCCAGATACCGCTCCGTCAGCTCCAGCTCCTCTTTCAGATAGTCATCGGTGAATTCCTCTTTGGAGAAGAACTTATACAGCACATTGAAATCGTCGCGTGTATTCAGCGGCAGAAACCCCAACTCCAGCAGGAGCGCCATGGTCCTGTTTTTGACACAACAGAACAGGTTGGTCAGGTCGCTGTTGAAGTCGTTGTAGACCTCCATACATCCCGGCTGGATGGGGCGGCTCAGGGTTACTGTGCCGCTGCCGCCGAACACATCAATAAAACGGGAATACCGCGAGGGAGACAGCTTTCGGATCAGCCACAGCAGCTTGCTTTTACCGCCCACCCAGGGGATGAAGCTTTTCAAGCGGTATCACCGCCCTCCAGCGGAAGGGATATCTGTCCGCTGTCGGTGGATTGCTCCAGCGCCTTGGTGAGACCGCGTTCCGCATGGGCGATCTTCTTGATCCGGCTCCGGAGCTGTCGGATGGTTCTCTGCAGTTCTTCCTCAGTACTGGCGTAGTAATAGCCGGAATCAGAACTGCAGATGGGGATGCCATCTCCACGCAGGCTGTTGATCAACCGGCGCAGGTCGGGGCCGCGGATATGGAAAGCTGCCTCCAGCTCCCGGCTGGATATGACGCTTTGCGCTCCCTTGTGATAGGTCTTCAGGTACTCGGCGATGGGGTTATCCGTTGTCGTGGTCATACGGGCTCCTTTCCGGGGCTGTTACCCGAAAAGAGCGCAAAAAATCAGGGGCCGTTCGTCCCGATTCGGGTAACGGCCCCTGTGGTGTTCAGGCTATTTCATTTTTTATTTCATCACCTCCGTTGCGGCGAAGACTGGTCTGTGCGGCGGCTTCTCACATGAACATGGTCGGTTCCATATCCGGCTGACTGTACTCATAGACCAGTTCTGTGCCGTTCCAGGATACGAAGCCATGCTCGGCGGCAGACAACCCCATGTTCTTCATCCGCTGATTGGCATAGCTTTCCGCATCGAAGCAGGAAGCAAGCAGTTCATCTTTGGGGTAGACGCCGTCCTGTTTCGCCAGCGTTTTGCCGAAGTCGGTGAGTTCCATGTCACGGGGCATGAAGTGATAGCAGTGGAGGTTCTGTGCCAGGTCCAGGGCATAATCCAGACGGTGGCAGTCCTCCAGCTCCATAACAGCCTGCCATTTATCCAGCCACCGGGGGTCGCCTTGCCCCTGTTCTCCCCAGGCATAGCCAAAGTCGATGGCATGACGGACAAGCTCCGCCGCAGAGCTATATTGGGAGAGAATGTCCTCCAGTTGCGGGAGGCAGCAGTCCACATCCACGGCGATACACTCGGTCAAAGACTCCACCTCCAGTGCGTCCAGCGCCAGGAGAAGTTCGTCCGGGTGTGCGGTATCCATATACTCGCCGGTGTCCGGAAATCCAACCCACACGCCTTCTGTGTTGGAGCGGCTTGCCAGCTTGACCCGGATACCGTAGTCACCTTTGTCGGGGTTCAGCGTCGGGTCGCCGTCCAGGAACGGATCGATCAGAGAGGTGACCTTGATGAAGTGCCCGTCGCAGAAGGTGTTCCCACCTTTCTGACGGTAAGCTGCCCCCACTTTCTCCGGGTCAAGGAATGCACGGGCCTGAGAGGAGGGGCGCTGGATCTGCTCCATGACGAATTTGCCAAGTCGGGCATCGTCTCCTGCACCGTAGAACAGGTCGTAGTGATCCAGCTGATTGGCAATCAGCATCACATCGGCAGTCATTTGGGGGCGCTCGATCTGCATTGCCCCACGGAACAGAAGGCTTTCTTTTACCGTCAAGTTTTCAAATCGCCGTTCCAGCCAGTCATGCTGGGATTTGGTCATTTCAAAGCCATCCAGCAGGTCGAAGAGTTCAGACTGTTGCGCGTTCACTGCATCAACTCCATTCCACTACGCTCAGACGGGTGCTCCTGGGATTGGAGCAGCTCGTTGCCATCTCTGCGCTGTACCAGTCCATAGGGAGTCAGCACAGCATGGTTGGCGGCCATGACATCCAGGCCATAGTTGTAGAGACTGACATGCTTCTTAAGAATCGAGAGGGATTGCTCGTCCACAATGAGCCGAAGCTCCTCGGATGCAACCTCCTCGGGATTTCTCTGGTCAGGCTCGAACAAGTAGTCATCCAGGTTCTCAGAGATCTGAATAGCGGTTCCGACATCGTGGCAGTCCGTCGCAAGGATGACCGCCTTCAGTTTGGAAAGCTCGCTGCTGTTTTCCCGGCATTTGAGGTGCTTTGCCAGTTCATTGAGTTCCTGGATATCGTCACAATCCATATTCTCCAGAAGATCCGGCACAGCGCCATCCTCCGTCCAGAAGAGCATCTCACGCCAGGAGGGCGCTTCACATACCTCCAGCACATGATCCAGCGCCTCCTGTGTTGCGGGGAGGTTCAGATATACTTGCTTTTCCGGCAGGCCATCGGAGTCCATGAGCGAGCTTCCGGCCAGTAGGCGAATGGCATAGGAGGGAGCCGAAGGCATGAGATCCAGCGTCTCATATACCTGCTTCAGTTCGGTATGCTGTGTGACATATCCGTTGCTTGCAAAGACGCCGCCCTCCTCAAATCGGGCTTTTCTGCCGAGCATTTCAAAGTCCAGATACTCAAAGATGGAGTCGGGGACTTTTTCAAGTGCGGGGATGAAATCATTCTCGGCGTAGAATCTGCCCAGCTGCTCATCCGTTGTGGCGTTGACCACATGGCAGCAGTCTGTGCTGTAGGCCAGATCGATCATGGTGGCAATGCTGATAGGGCCGTATTTCTTGGCCACCTCCATGTTGAACAGCCCTTCGAATGCGGTTCTCTCTCTGCCATTCATCCGGCCCAGAGCGGTCGCCAAGGCATTGAGCTGATAGAGATCGCATTCATGGGCCAGATGGACATGGAGGAACGGAAAGCTGTGGTGTTCAAGGAATTCCCATCTCGGCTTATCGCCGGGAGCCATCTGGAGCTTGTCCAGCGCATCCAGAAGGCTGTAGTAGGCAGCGGGGAGTTCCAGCTCACAGCAACGGTCCTTATTTCCGGACAGCTCCACGCGAAACACCTTATCCAAGGGTCATCCCTCCCATCGTCGTTCCGTACTCCATATCCTTCGCCTCGTCCTGGGGACAAGGCTCACTCATTTCGCCGGAACTCCTCTCCCCGCCGAACCCGCTGTGCTGGGCTTCGGCGGGGGCCCCGGTTTGTACATAGTCTTCCTGGTACTTGGCGGGGTCAGCGCCGGGGACATCCCAGCCGCACATGCTGCCCACCTCCATGGCCTGCCGCTGCCACATATTCACACCCAGCTGTTCGTTCAGCTGGTCAGCCAGCTCTACATTTTTCTCCTTGTCCCCGGTATTCCACTGGGACGGATAGTAGCCGGTTTCACCTCTCTTGATGCAGATGAGTTCGCCGGTGGATTGCAGCGTGGAGAAGCACATCTCCGGCAGACCTTCCGCAAGTTTTGGGGAGAAGCACTCGTCCTCGGTCTGGATGCTCCAATCGTCGAAGTTCCACAGATGGACATACAGCTCGTCATCACCGATGCAGATGTCCCGCTGCTCAAAGCCTTCGCCCCAGCCATCCGATGCCTGTCCGGAGATGTACTCTTTCAGGTTGGTCAGCTCCTCCGGGGTAAGGGTCCCTGCCACACGGCATTCAGCCACACCCCAGAGCTGGCCGTTTCGATCCTCGACCGTGAACACGGCGGATTGGACTTTCCGGTTGACGCTGTCATCTCCGCTGTACCAGTGCATCAGGCCGCGCGCAGTTTCCTCCGGCATACGATTTTTGATCAGGGCACTGAGAATGTCCCCCTCGTAGCCACGCAGCATTTTGCCATCCAGCAGGGTGCTTTCATCCTCCATCTCGCCATACTCGTTGCGGGTATAGAGGTCCGCTGTCAGGGGCATATACAGCTTCAGAGTAGTGAGTTCCGGCGGGATCACGGAGAAGCTGTCCTCCCCAATAATCAGGGCGAGGCCGCTGCCATTGTCCCACTTCATGTGGAACTGGCCAATATCGTCGATGTATTTCAGGGTACCTGTGCTGCCGGGGGGCAGCGGGGCATACGGGTCTTTCATCTCTCTGAGCTTGATTCTGGTTCCTGCCGGATACTGCTCCCGCAGGAAGCTCAGCCATTCCTTGGATACCGCCATTTACATTCCTCCCATATTCATGCCCTGGTTGGGCGGCTCCAGCTCCTGCCGGAGACAATCTACCGCCGCCAGAATTTCAGGATCATTTTGAAAGCTGTTCATCTTCTGATAGTCCTCGAAGAGCCTCTGCTCACCATCCTGTGTGTGAACAAGGTCTACCGTGGCAATGCCATCCTTCGTGACGCCAATGCGCTTTTCAGGCCGGTCGCTGGAACTGTAAATCCGAATGGCATCCGACAAGGTAAGATTCCGATGGAACTGCTCCTCCTGGGTATTGCAGTCGGTGATGACAAACCAGCTATAGCTGTGCGGAAGCGACGGGTCAGCCGCATCCCGCAACGCTTTCATGCCCTTTTCTGTCAGTCCGTAGCTGCATTCCCGACGAGGGTTTGCTTCGCCAGCGCAGTCCAGCAGGATGTCGTCCACAGCCTTGCTGATGGCGGAGTCATCCGTCAGCGTTTCGCAGCGGAATCCGGTGGTGGCCATATAGGGTAATTCTTCCCGAATGGCCGCCAGATATGTTTCTCCATCCAGATACTCCATCTGCTCGCCGCTGGCGAATGTCACTCGGCCAATCGGTTTGTTCTGATGGGCCATCTGCTGCTGACGCAGGTCGTAGCAGTAGAGATATCCTTGGTAATCGCCGGGGGACGGGGTGCAGCGCAGGCAGTAGCGGTAATGCTTTGTTTCTGCAATGTAGCCGTAACTCCGGCCGTCCTGCGTAATTGCTCCGCCGTTCCGATGACAGTATGCGCTCATCGCGGTCAGATCCTTCAAAGGACCATCGGCACGAAGGGCATCCACCACTTCCTGAAGGTCGTCCTTAAATTCTCCGGTGTTGAATTGATCTTCGTTATGAGGCCACCAGGTGTGGAAAAATTCTTTTCCCCCGGAGCCGAAATCCATGCGGAGATGTCCAACCGTACCCAGCGCCTCATCCAGCGCCTGGTCCGGCTCCGAATAAAAGAGACCCGCCTCCTCACGAGAAGCGGGCCTGAAATGGCTGAACTGTTTATGATGTTCCAAAAACTCGGCAATCGTTTTGTTGCTCATTTTCTCACTCCCTTCGTGCTGGTATAGCTACACAACATATCACTACTCAGCGGAAATAGCTATGGCCAAAAGGCGTTTTTCCGGAAAAGTGGAGGTAGCTCGCGACAGCCGCTCCCACCGCAGCCACAGATGCCAGTGTGATCACGATTCTCTTTTTCACTTACATTCCTCCCATCTGCAATCCATATTCCGCTCCGTGCGCTTCTGCCGGATCGTCTGCCATCAATTCCTCCAGACTCACCGTACCCTGGTAGGCGATATAGCCGCGGTTGGTGAACATACCGGACTCCTGATCCATGTGCTGCAGGCCGTATCTTTCGTAGTCATAGAACTCGTCCAGATTGGGGTCGTACTCAAAATGGCCGGATTCTTGGATCATGTATTTTCCGTATTCGGCAGGGGTATGAGCGCCGGGAGCAAACTCAAAGAGATCCAGGTTCTCGGCCAGGTGACGGATCTGACTGGCACACTCCGGTCCGGCTATGCTCACAGCAGCACCCAGTTAGATGCAGTCATCATGGGAGAGTTTACCCACGGCCTGCGCCAGATCGTTAAGTTCATAGATGTCTTCACAGCGAAAGTCCAGTGCCACATCCACTTCCTCCGGGAACATGCTGTCACCCATGCGGAAACATATATCCTTGGGATCGACAATGCCGCTGCGCTGTATGGCACGCTCGATCTGTCCTTTGGATGCGGGGAGGTATATCCAGGTGACATTTTTGGTATTCTCCGGTTCCTGCCGGGAAACCAATCCCACCATGATCATATCCGCTTCATAGTGGTAGCCGGGGAGATGCTTTCCATCGTAGAGCTGCGAGAGCTGCATACCGTTGTCATAAACCACGCCGTAGCGTGTGACGGTACCTTCGCTGCCTTCAATCAGAAGAATTGCCGTTTCCTCACCATCCAGATGTTCCAACTCCTCGGTGCTGGCACATCCACCGTGGGTATTCAGATAGTGGCTGCGGCCAATGGCTGCCAGGTCAGAAAAATCCGTAATAACCGTTGCCTGCTGGCAGCAGAAGGTCAGGTTGATCAGATCCTTCATACTGGTGAGATCCAGCTTTTCGGCCATGGCCTGGAATTGTGCGTACTCACCGACATCGAAGCTCTCCAGCCGCTTAGCCAGATAATCCAGCTCGTCCAGATTGACCTGCATCCCCTCCAGACGATAAAATACCGGCCACCCTTTGCAGATCTCATTGACATGGCAGTCGGAGGCAACAACACTTCCAATTTCAAGTGCATTCACCAGCTCTATGCAGTGGTCGTATTGTTCCCTGGGGATGGGAAGCGGAATAGTCGCTTCTCCGAACTCCGGATGGTCCGAATTGCTTAAAACTGCTTCCATCATGCTTTAGGAATCACCCTTTCTTTCTAAATTTGAAATCGCATTACCGTACTTGGCCAGAAGCAGAGCGCAGATAATCAGTTGGAACGCCTCATCTGTGACCAGTTCACGGGATGCGAGATCAGCAATGGTAATGTTTTGGCTGCCGATGGAAATAGCCTTCGCTGCCTGATAAACGCTGTAAAGCTCCGGCTGGATGCCGGCGAGCCGGACGGAGTCAAAATCGAAGCCATTATCTTCAACTTTCCAGATCACCCTGCGCCAGATATCATCGTAGGCTGTCAGGAGAAACAGCGCTGCCTGGTTGCGTTGCGACAATCGGTGGTAGCGTGTTCGCCAGTGCATCCATCGTCTGCGGTGTTCGTCAGTACGAAAGAACTGCAGAGACTGCTGGTACAGAAGCTGTGCCAGTCGCCTCCACAGACTCATCTTCGGCTTACTGTTGAGACAGTCCCGGAGCAATTCCTCAAGGCTGAGAGCCCCGGTTTCAATCCGTTCCTCCAGACAAATGCACTGGTCCAGAGGGCAGAGGTTCCTGCGAGAGTAATTCATGCAGTATTCACAGTCCACATCCTTGGCCTGATACCGAAATCCGGAGCGGCGCAGGCCGTGGCCTCTTGGCTTAAAATAAGGCGGGGTCATCATCATCTGCTCCATCTGGTACAAGGGGGTATCTCTCATAAAGTGGCGCGTCATGGGTAGTGATCTCCTTTCGGTGAAATAAAAAAAGCGCCGGAGTCTTGCTTCTAAAACTCCAGCGCTCGGTGTATTACATTGTCAGCTCCTGGCTTTGAGAATCCGTAGAGTGTTGCTCTTGCTCATTGATGTGATCCAGGATATTGGGCATTCCGCTCAGGATCTGTTCCTGAACGCCTTTGATGCATTGTTCCTGGTCATAGGTCAAATCGAATCCGGCGTCCAAGGTATCAGCACAGCAGCGGTAAATTTCAGTAAGCTGTGCCTCATTGAATACCTGCTGTTTCGAGATGAGACCGGACCGGGTGGCGAAGTCCTGCTTGGCGCCCGAATAGTTTTCCTGAAAGTAGCGTCCGTAGTTAAGACCTGTGCGGTCAAAGTTCCAGTCCCAGGTAACAAAGTGGACACCATATTGGGTCGGATGTCCGGCCAGAACCGTTCCGTTGAAATCAGCCAGCACCCTGAAATCTCCCGACAGCCCCTGAGCCTTCAGCGGGGGAGCCTGTTCCATCAAGGTCATGTACTCCTGCACCATGCAGGCCAAATTGGTGGCTCGCTCACAGGCTTGGTTCCGTTCCGAAGTGGCCACATCCTCTTGCCAGTAGCGAACCCCGCCACCCTCTGTGATTCGGCAGAGAGGACGGCTGTCCCATTCCACCGGGAGGAGGTCATCCTGCTCCGGCTGTGTGGTGAAGCCTTCTCGGCCAAGCACCGTGCAAAGTTCTCGGAAAAATTGTTGTCTATCCATCTTGTTTTACCTCCTGAATCTTAGCGCCCTTTTTGAAATTGTCTGAAAATGAAAAAGGGCGCCAATCGATTGGCCCATCACGACCAACAAATTGACGCCCCAAACTTTGTGTATTCTACTGGCAGAAAAATAGCGCCCTTTTTGAAAAATACTGCTTCAAAAAGGGCGCCACATGGTTTTGATTTTGCCAACCTCTGAGCAGAGGGGGGTTCGAGTCCCACCAGTTAGGGGGAAACAGTGGTTGGCATCTATGGAATCATCGGTGAATTTTCGAGCTCAAAAAGCCCGGAAACAGTTGATGCCGTAGGCTTCTGGCCTACGGCATCTATACTGTTTTGCTTTTATGGTCGGAGTGGGGGGACTTGAACCCCCGGCCTCTTGGTCCCGAACCAAGCGCG
>ENA-UONT01001133-UONT01001133.1-human-gut-metagenome-genome-assembly--contig:-CS20-NODE-1133-length-24457-cov-6.621138_pt1 | contig 24457 bp, 27 predicted proteins | sample MGYA00242459_ERZ724006 | MGnify/ENA metagenome assembly ERZ724006 | reverse complement strand
TAAGTCTATAAAATCAAGCCCAATACTATATCAAAACCATCTTGATGGCAACTACTCAGTTACTCATTCATTTTGAGAGGCTTTTGAGGATAAATATTGAAATACCTCTCGGCATCTTCCTTAGTCGCTACCCCTCGATAGTGCTTAAAGAGTATATCTGTGCCTTTATGTGACATTATCAAAGCCGTATCTTGGAAGTCTCTTTTCCAAGCAACGTGGTAGCTTGCGAAACTGTGCCTGAAAGCATTGTGGGGCGGTATCCTCTTTTGTGGGAATTTGCCGTTCTCGTCTGGAGTTTTTAACTGTTTCCCATTCACGAGCAATCCCGCTCTGCGCAGGGCACTCTCTCGGCGCTTCTTCCATTTGCGCTCACACCACCCAAAGGCAGACTTTGGCGTCCGTTCCAACCAAGCCCAGAGATTGTCTGGGAGATTTTCTATATAGTTTCTGCGGTTTTTCTTGGTCTTTTCGGCGGGAGTCAAAATGCCTTGCCGCATTGTAATTTCATTATAGTCAACTCTTGGAATTGCGGAAGTTCTCATTCCAGCAAATAGCCCCAGAGCCATTAAGCCGCAGACTTCTGGATCTATCTTTTCATTTGCTCGGAATAATCTCTCAGTTTCCTCCACAGTTAGTATTCCAATCTCGCCCATTTCAATCTTGGGCAATTCAAGTCCCTTGGCTACGTTCTTTTCAATTAGTTCGTTTTTCTCAAACCAGTTCCAAGCGGCAGTTATATTGGATCTCCAATTCTTTACCGTGATTGGAGCAAATTTTAGAGATTTTAGCCAATTTTCCAACTCCTTGCGGCTTATATCTTGCAGGAGCCTATCGCCAAATGATTCAACAAGAACTTCCAAGACTCGTCGGACGTGCCTTATATGTTCGGGCTTGGCTTTTTCAGTCTTGCGCATATCCCGCAGATATTCGTCGCAAGCGTCCCAAAGGGTTAATACCCGCTTTGATTTGTGGTTCTTTGCCCAAAATTCCCACATATCGCGGAAACTTACGTTTCCCCTTATAGACTCAATGTAGGATATGTCCGAAATGGTATTTTCGTCAATTCCCAAAAGTGCTTCAAAAGAGCGTTTGTCCAAGTGTCTGTTAAGCCTTAGAAAATCGTCCCTTGCTTCCTCCGTTTCAAAGAACCTTGAATGCCTTACGCCACCCTCAATCCAGAACAGTTGATAGGGTGATTTTCTACCTTCACAATATCTCTTAGTAATCTTCGCCATAGTGGCGTAATTATAACCCAAAACAATCCATTTTGTCAAGATTATTATGGATATATTATGAATTATGAGAAGGTTGTAGAGAACGGGAAGGAGACAATCCGCGCTGTGCCCCAAATTAGGACAGGAAGCTAAGGGGTAAACTGACTTGGTTGATGTTATTGTTGATTGTATTTATTGATTCAAGATTAAATTGGTTCGTATCGCCCCCATGGGGGCGGCGGCGACTGCTTGGCGGTTCGTAGTTCAACGCCGAGTGCGGTCGCTCGTTATTGTATTTTTCGCGCCATTTTTCCAGTTCCTCGCGCGCCTTACGCACGCTCTCGAACTCGACTCCACGCAATATCTCGTTGCGCATCGTCCCGTTGTCGCTCTTTATCACATTCGGTCTGTTCTATAGACATATCAGCCTGTCCAACCTCTCCGCAACATCGTAGCCGCCAAAGCTTCTCGACACCTCGCAACACAGGCATTCCCGACTGTGGTCGTCTATTATGTTCAGTATCCGATAACTCCTCTTGTTCTCCAATACGTCGTACATAAAGTCCATGCTCCATCTTTCGTTTATTTGTTTCGGCTGTCCGCTTTTTACTCGGTTGAATCGGCGTTCCTTGCGACGGCTTCGTTTGCCGATTTGAAGATGCTCCTGACGGTAGATTCTCAAAAACTTCTTGTGGTTGACATTTTCACCGAGTAGGTGCAGGTAGTTGAACAACAGCCGAACGGAGGCGTCATGAACATCTATAAACTTAACGTTAAGAAAGGAAAATTAAACATGAATAAAACTGAATTTGTTGAAGCAGTTGCTAAAGAAGCTAAAGCCTCTAAAGCCGCCGCAAACGAAATGGTTAACGCTGTTGTTGCAGTTGTAACAAAAGCCTTGAAAAAAGGTGAATCAGTTCAAATCACTGGTTTCGGTACATTTGAAGTAGCAAAACGCGCCGCTCGTAAAGGTCGCAATCCTGTTACCGGTAAAGAAATCAAAATCCCGGCATCAAAAGCTCCTAAGTTCAAAGCCGGTGCAGTTTTGAAAAAAGCTGTAAAGTAATTTATACAGTTTCTAAAAACCCCGCGGGAATAACACCTACGGGGTTCTTTTTTTCTGCCTAATAATTAAAAAATATAAAAATGAAAAAAGTCATTGACTAATAGTCAACGATATGCTACTAATTTCAAAAACAGGAGATTATAGATATGACTAAACGACAAGAAAATGCCTTAAAAACAAAGCAAAAGTTGCTAGATGTGTCAGCGGATTTGATTGTTAAAGGTGACTTTGATTCATTAAAGGTTGAAGAAATTACAAAAGCGTGCGGATGCGCTAAAGGAACTTTTTATGTCTATTTCAAAAACAAAGAAGACATCAGCTTTGAAGTCTGCCGCCGTTTATTCAAAAAAATAGAAATCAATATGCAAAAAATGAAACACAAATCCTTTACTGAGCGAATGCGTTACTATTTTGAACAATTTAATTTTGAAGTTAAACGCTATGGTATTAATATTTGTCGAGAATGGTTCAAAGGTGTTATTGACCCGAATAAAGCACCGGGAAATATGGATAATACCAAGTGGCAATTTGATGTTGATATGTTGACGAATATCTTAAAAACGGCTGTGCAAAATAAAGAACTTAAAGCTGATACGCCTGTTGATATATTGGCCAATGTAATTATTGTCGAGTTATATGGGATGATGACGTGTTGGTGCATGTCTGATGGTAAATTTGAACCAAGTGAGTGGATTTTAAAGTTCTTTGAACTTCAATTGCGTCCTATGTTGCAAGGGTATTTGAACAAGTAGTAGGAAATGAAAACAAGGAAATTAGGTAATTTTGAAATTTCAGCGGTTGGATTGGGGTGTATGGGATTTAGCCATGCTTACGGCGAACCGATAGCAGAATCTGAAGCAATTGCTTCTATTCGCAGTGCTTATGATATGGGATACACTTTTTTTGACACAGCTGAATGTTATATTGGAACAAATAAGGATGGAACAATTTCATATAATGAAGAACTCGTTGGTAAAGCCTTAAAAGACGTCCGTCATAAAGTTATTATAGCAACAAAATTCGGAGTTCGTCATCAAAACGAAATAATTATTGCCGATAGCCGACCGGAAGTTATAAAAGCATCAGTTGACGGTAGCTTAAAACGATTAGGTACAGATTGTATCGATCTTTATTATCAACACCGGATAGACCAGAATATTGAACCTGAAACGGTTGCTGAAACAATGGCAGAATTGATTAAAGTAGGTAAAATCAAATCTTGGGGGGTTTCTGAGGCAACGGAAGAATATCTGCGCCGTGCACACAAAATATGTCCGATAACAGCAATTCAGAATCGTTATTCTATGATGGCACGTTGGTATGAAAAACTATTTCCGACACTAGAAGAATTAGGAATTGCTTTTGTTGCTTTTTCTCCGATGGCAAACGGATTGCTTACCGGAAAATATAATGCTCAAAGCGAATTTAATGAAAACGGAGACTATCGCAAATTTATGCCTCAATTTTCAGATGAAGGCATAAACAGAAGCAAGGAATTACTTGATTTATTGAATAATATAGCCTTAGAAAAACAGGCAACTCCGGCACAAATTTCTTTAGCATGGATGCTTTGCAAAAGACCTTATATTATACCTATCCCTGGTGGTAGAAATTCTGTTCATATCAGGGAAAATTTGGGAAGTCGTGATGTTATTTTAACCCAAAATGAAATAAGGAAAATTGATGATAAACTTGATAAAATGAATTTTATCGTTTTTGGAGGGCATAAAGTTATCAAAGAATGAAAGTAATGAAATTATGCGCATTTTTGGTTATTCTATGCCTGGCGATACAAGCAAAAGCAAGTAAGGCTGTAAGTATGTTTACAGCAGAAAACACTATACAAAATATATTAGATGCACCTGAATTTTCAGGTTATGCCGCGAAAATATTACCTTGGGATGATTTGGAACGAAACGATTCAAACTTGAAAGTAAGTGAAGTTTCAAAACTTATGCCTTGGCACAGTGAGATAAAAACAAATGATGTTTTGAAAGGATTAAATTATCTTCTTTCAAATAAAACATTTTACAACATTTATCCGGATAATGATATCAAGCAAAAACATACTGGTTTATTTTTCTTTAAAGGTCAAAAAAATGCTCCTTTTGCAATAATATGTCCTGGAGGCGGTTTTGCCTACATTGGCAGTTTGCATGAAGGTTTCCCGATTGCTTATGATTTGAGTCAAAGAGGATATAATGCTTTTGTTTTGAAATATCGTGGCGGCTCAGCTAATGCAGCTTTGGAGGATTTAGCTCAAGCACTGACATATATTTTCAATCATCAAAAAGAACTAAATGTTTCTTTTGAGAATTATTCTGTTTGGGGAGGTTCGGCCGGTGCACGCATGGCGGCTTATATCGGAACATACGGAGCGAAAGCATTCGGTGGAGCGGATTTAGCAAAACCGGCAATGATTGTAGTTAATTATACCGGATATAGTGGTTATACACCAAACACTTCTCCGATATTTATGGCAGTGGGTGAAAACGATGGTTTTGCAAATCCCAATGGAATGAAAAAACAGGCAGAAAGATTAAAACAAATGGGTGTGGAAACAGACTTTAATCTGTATCCCAAAGTAGGCCATGGGTTTGGTCTTGGAACAGGAACATCAGCACAAAATTGGGTAGATAAAGCAATAACTTTTTGGGAAAAACATATAAAATAAGGAGATTACAATGTTAAAAAAGATTCTAATTACTTTAATAGTATCAGCAATTTTAACCGGAGGAAATGCTATGGCAAATGCCTTAAATGACAAACAACAATCAATAGCCGAAGTTTCTGCTTATGCGGCACTCGGCAACCAAGACGGACTTAAACAAGCCATTATCACAAGTTTGGATAAAGGCACGACAGTAAATGAGTTAAAAGAAATCTTGGTGCAGGTTTATGCATATTGCGGTTTCCCACGCAGTTTGAATGCCCTTGGCACTTTAATGCAAGTAGTAGAAGAACGCGGTAATAAAGATGAATTGGGAAAGCTTCCAAGCCCAGCCCCGCAGGGAAAAGCTATGGAATACGGCACAGAAAATCAAACAAAATTGGTTGGGCAACCGGTTAAAGGAAAACTGTTTGAATTTGCCCCAGCGATTGATGAATACTTAAAAGCGCATTTATTCGGAGATATTTTTGCCCGCGACAATGTAGATTGGCAAACTCGTGAAGTCGCAACAATTGCGATGCTTGCCGTACGTGAGGGCGTGGAAAGGCAACTGAACAGTCATATCAATGTCGGCAAGAATAATGGTCTGACCGATGAACAAGTTGCCGAAATCTTAAATATTGCCACTAAAGCAAAGGCGGATAATGTCATTTTCGGTTTTGGTGAGGAAAACACAGCCTTTGCCAAATATTTTACGGGGAAAAGCTATTTGAAGCCGATTACCACCACCAACGGTGTGCCGATGTTTAACGTGACTTTTGAACCGAAATGTCGCAACAACTGGCACATTCATCACGGCGGCGGGCAGATTTTATTGGCGACACAAGGCCGTGGTTGGTATCAGGAATGGGGCGAAGAACCGCGAGAATTAACAGCCGGTGATGTGGTAAATATTCCGGCCGGAGTCAAACATTGGCACGGCGCGGCGAAAGATAGTTGGTTTACGCATATTGCTGTAGAAGTGCCGAGTGACAATAAAGGCGCAACCGAATGGTTAGAACCGGTGACAGATGAAGAATATAACAAACTAAAGTAAGGATAGATATAAATGAGAAAAACTTTTTTAATAACACTTTTGGGAGGAATTTTGATGACAACAACAGCCATGTCCGCAAATAATAATCCGTGGGGATTAGTTTATGACGGCGCGATTACAGAGAATGTAAAAGGACAAGTGAACATCAAACCGGTAACATATAAACAAAACGGTATAGATATTGCCGCCAACGTATATTTGCCGGCAAACTTTGATGAAAACAAGCAATATCCCGCAATTGTGGTTGCTCATCCGAACGGCGGTGTTAAAGAACAAGTCGCCGGACTTTATGCGCAAAAATTAGCTGAGCAAGGATATATAACAATGGCGGCAGACGCTATGTATCAAGGCGCATCCGGCGGCAAACCAAGACATACCGATAAACCGTATTTGCGTGAAGAATCAATTCACGGAATGGTGGATTATATTTCCGGATTTAAAGGTGTAGATGAAAACCGTTTAGGCATTTTGGGCGTTTGCGGCGGCGGAGGTTATACCTTAAAAACGGCGCAATCGGATAAGCGTTTAAAAGCAGTTGCGACTCTAAGTATGTTTAATACCGGTCGCGTTCGTCGTAACGGTTATATGGACAGTCAACTGGATACCGTTCAAGAACGTTTGCAAAAAGCGGTTCAAGCAAGAGCGGAAGCCGTTAAAACCGGAAAGGAAAGATTGGTCGGTTCTATGGCCGGTGTCACTGATGAACAGGCAGCAAAATTGCCGACAGCTCTCTATCGCGAAGGTTTTCAGTATTATTTGAGAACTTATGCACATCCGAATTCTACTTTTGAATATACCGAAAGCAGTTTGATGGATTTAATGACTTGGGATGCGACCGACCAAATAGAACTGATTAACCAGCCTTTGTTGATGATTGCCGGCTCTGAAGCGGATTCTTTGTATATGACCGAAGATGCTTTTGAAAAAGCCACAGGAACAAAGGATAAGGAACTTTATAAGGTTGATGACGCAACTCATATTCAAACCTATTATGTGCCTGAATATGTGGAAAAGATCGCCGATAAATTGACGAAGTTCTTCAATCAATATTTATAAGGAGGAAATATGAAGAAATTAACACTTTCATTGATAGCACTTTTAATGTTAAACGTTTGTTATGCTTCGCCGATAAGTATAGAAAAACAAGGACACTTTACGGTTGGCGGAGACACTTTGCAACGAGATGGAACGTATGATAATTCGGTATTTGTCGGATGGGCAGAACAAAACGAAACCGGACAAAGCTATCGCGGTGATCACGCTTTTGTGGATTATCAAATTCCGGTAAAGGCCAATAAATATCCGTTGGTCTTTATTCATGGTTATGGTGGTTCGGGTGTTTGTTGGCAGATGACGCCGGATGACCGTGACGGGTTTGCAACCTTAATGCTTAAAAGACATTATCCGACTTATGTGATGGATTTGCCGGGGCGTGGCCGTGCCGGACGAACAACCGCAGAAAACAAATTAAAACCGGTGGCAGATGAAATGTTTTGGTTTGATATATGGCGTATCGGTATTTGGCCAAACTATAACGAAGGTGTGCAATTTTCTAAGGATAAAGAATATCTGTCGCAATTCTTCCGCCAAATGACGCCTGATTTAAGCAATCATACATTGGATGTTGGAGCAATCAGTTCTCTTACCGATAAAATCGGTGACAGCATTTTAGTCACGCACTCGGCGGGCGGTGTTTCCGGTTGGTTCACAGCCATGAATAATAAAAACGTGAAAGCGGTTGTGGCTTATGAACCAGGGGCATATGTCTTTCCCGAAAATGAAGTACCGGAGCCGATGGATGGCTTGACCGGTGGAACGCAAGGAATTCCCGTTCCAATGGAACAATTTAAGCGTTTAACTGAAATTCCTATTGTGATGTATTTCGGCGATTACATTCCTGAGGAAAGAAGCAAAAACTTGGGTGATGAAAACTGGCGTGTGCGTTTGCAAATGGGGCGCAAGTTTGTAGAAACCATTAATAAACACGGTGGAAAAGCAACCCTTGTCGAACTGCCTAAAATCGGCATTAAAGGTAATACACACTTTTTGATGCAAGATTTGAACAATGTTGAGCTTGCTGATTTATTGGATAAGTGGTTAAAAGAAAATAACTTAAAATAGAAAAACAATGAAAAAATGGATTTTAAGCATATTTGCGCTTTTGTTTTTTTTCAATGTTCAGGCAAAAGAGATAAATGAAAAAGAATTTAAGGTTCTGAAAGCATCGCTTGATGAAATAACAATTTCACCGGTTGTATTTGAAAATAAAGATTCCGGTTTCAAATTAGCTGGAACGGTATTTGCTCCAAAAACGATGAAGTCTGATGATAAATTACCGGCTATTATTGTTCAAGGCCAATGGGTGCAACCAAAGAACAAACACATGGTCAAAATGCATTCACACGTCAAGGGGCTGAAGTAATGTTTGAAAATGTTGCAAGTGCGGATAAAAAGTTGATTGTTGTTCCAAATGCCGGACATTTTGATATGTATGATGGTGAAGAATATGCAAAACCAGCCATTGATACAATTTTAGAATTTTTCAAAACACGCCTGTGAACGAAAGGAACATATAATGAAAGTATTACTCATTAATGGCAGTCCGCATAAAGAAGGGTGCACATTTACCGCTTTAAGCGAAGTGGCAGATACCTTGAATAAAAACGGCATTGAAACGGAAATCTATCACATTGGGGTAAAGCCGATTGCTGGGTGTATTGCTTGCCGAAAATGTCACGAAACCGGCAAATGTGTCTTTAATGATAGGGTTAATGAATTAAGCGTCCGATTAAATGAATTTGATGGGATTATTTTGGGAAGTCCAGTTTATTATGCCGGACCATCGGGTCAAATGTGCGCTTTTTGTGATAGATTCTTCTTTTCTAATTTCGGAAAATTTGCGGGCAAATTAGGGGCGGCTGTGGTTTCTTGCCGCAGAGGTGGGGCAACAGCATCTTTTGATCGATTAAACAAATATTTTACAATTAATAATATGCCAATTGTCAGCTCTCAATATTGGAACATGGTGCATGGCTTTACACCTGATGATGTAAAAAAAGATAAAGAAGGTTTACAAACTATGCGTACATTGGGTCAAAATATGGCATGGCTCTTAAAATGTATTGAACTTGGAAAGAATAACGATATTAACAAACCGGAATATGAACCGATTACATTTACCAGCTTTCCTGATGGAAAATAATGGGGAAAATATATGAAAAAGGTATTAATATTATCAGGAAGTCCGAGAATTGGCGGAAATTCTGATATTTTATGCGATGAGTTTAAAAAAGGTGCAATAGAAGCCGGAAATAAAGTTGAAAAAATAAATGTTGCACAAAAGAAAATTGCTTATTGCAATGCTTGTTATTACTGTCAAACACATAATGGCGAATGCTGTATAAAAGACGATATGGCGGCAATCTTGCAAAAAATAATTGATGCCGATGTTTTAGTTCTAGCAAGCCCTGTATATTTTTATGCAATCAATGCACAATTAAAAGCATTAATTGACAGAACCGTTGCCCGTTGGACGGAGGTAAAAAATAAAGATTTTTATTATATTGCAACCTGTGCAGATGGTATTGAGGGATTAAGCAGAACAATAGAGTGTTTCAGGGGTTATGCCGACTGTGTGAATGGTGCAAAAGAATGTGGTATTGTTTATGGCCATAGCGTTTATAAAAAAGGCGAAATCAAAGCTAAACCTGCTATGACTGAAGCCTACGAAATGGGTAAATCAATAAAATAACGAAACTGATTATTTTTATGATAATTTAAACTGTCATATTAATATGACGTTTTCTTTGCCATATTTTAAGATATTTCAATTTTGAAAATCGGGCTTAGGCCAAACTGTATACTATCAACGCCTCGTATGAGATCAATCGCATCTTCGGCTGCAACATCAACACGCATCTGGTCTAAATAGAGTTGATCTTCTTTGCGTTTTAGGTCTTTTTCTAAAACATTAGGGACTGGCATAGACTAGAACCGAGAGGGAAAAAGTAAAAACGAATCCCTGTTTAGGGTTGACGGGAAAACTTTTTTTCTTTTTTCGTCAATCGATGTAAACTTCCGAGGAAAAAGCAAAAAAGACATCGTATCTTAGAAGATTATCTTGATGAGATTTATGATGAGAATATTGCCTCTGAATATAAAATCGAAGCAGAAATGAAAGAATTTCAACAAATAGGAAGGACAATATCAGATAAAAAAAGATATGAGAGATTCTACGGTATTATTCCACAAAGGCTTTCAGGAAAAAAGGTTCTACCTGAAAAAGATATAAAAAAGATAGATGATTTCAGAAGCTTTGCATCTTAAAACACATTAAAATTCATAAGAACAGGAGAGAGGATCATAAAAAACTCTCCGCATAGTATAAACAATTGCGCACCTATATCTGATTGCGATGATTTCATTCCCGAAATATGTATATATTTTGGGATTTGAATTCTTAAATAATCTATTTTTTTCGGCTGTTTGGTTGAGGGATTTGATGGTTTTTGCCTACAGCGCGAATGCGGGGATTGTTTTGACGGTGTCTTTTATTAGGATTGAGTCGGGGTAGAGGCTTATTAGGGTGCCTGTGCCGACTGGCGTTTTTAAGTCGGCGAGTTTATTGAAGTGTTTTACGTCCGCCTTTGAGACAGTGGCGGCTTTCTTAAACTCCACGTGGGACATTTCAAAAAATCCATTCGCAAGAAGAAACGGGTCTGCCGAACGTCCCTGCCAAATTGGACAAGTTAATAGATTCCTTGTATCACAATATCGTCGTCAAGTTGTGGTGCGGAGTTGCGGTTGCAGTTTAGTTGCACGTCTGGTGTGCTCGGGCTTTTATTGAACCCTAATAATCAATTACTTGTAAAGAAGGGTGTTGCCTCGTAAATGAGCCCAGATTCAGAACTTGCCGAAAATGGGCGTTGCCCGCGCTCGGGTTTTGACACAATGATTTTGAGCGAAGAAGGAGGAACAGAAAAGGCGCGCGATAGAAGCGTACAAAAACGGTACGTGACTATTGCGCGCCTTTCGCAGTGACGACGTTATTCGCCAAAAGCATTTGTCAAACGGAGAGGGGGGGGGATTCGAACCCCCGGTAGGCTTTTGACCTACACGCGATTTCCAATCGCGTACGTAAATCTTTAGCGATTCATATTCCTTATCGCGTATTTTTATCGACTCGCACAATCGGGCAATTAAGTCAACTTTTTTAAGCTATGTGCCTGTATCGTTTATTGTTTCCCGTTGACGCAAAAACCAATGATTTGGCATGAATTCCCTAGGCTGCCCGGATTTTTTTCATAGGACGTTTTTAACTTTAAAACGTGTTGACCATCGGAGAGTTCGTCGTCGAATACGATTATGCGCGGCAAATAAAGGTCGCGACTCCATCGCGTGAAAGTGTCAATCTTTTTGAAGCGGCTTCCGTCTATCGAATATTCAATAATGCCGGCGTCCGGTCCCGCAAGGCAATAAACGCCTATTGCGCTTCCTTTGAAGCTTACGCTAAGCTCAGATCCTCCGCTGCCAGTTTCTAAAAGAGGAATGTTCTTATAGCGCGTCCTCACATGTCCTTTCTTTTTAGGCGTCCAGGACCTCTCCATCGCCCAACCAGACTTGCACTTTACCGACGCAGAGTCCGGGCCTATTAAATCTCCGTTAAAATAGGAAAACTTGTCTGCGGGGAGTGGGAGAGGCGGGTTATTTTCGGGGCAGGGCAGTTGTTCGCTCGCGTCAAAGACCTTTTTTACGCCCTCGGAATACAGCTTGTGCCCGAACGGTGACGGATGCGTTCCTCCGAACTTTTCCCAGCCGAATATTCCCGATGCGATCTTATCGGCAACTTCGCTGGAGAGATTCACTGATGGCAGCTTATAATGACTTGCAATTTCTTCATGGCTTTTAATGACGTCGGGAATGGCGCCATTCGCGCATTTTTTGAGAAGTTCGTCCGAGGCGAAGTGCAGGCATACAATCTCGGCGTCGGGGTTTAACAGCAGAATGTGCCTGATTACACCTTCGTATCCCCTCTTCGCATATTTCCCGTAGAATCCGTTTGTATCGTCGTTGACTGCCGCCTCCAAAAATACCATATCTGCGGAGGCTATTTGGGGAATATCTTTTAATATTCTGAATGCGTGCGCGGAGCTGCCCAGCGACGATATTCCGGATTCCAGAAAAGTAAATTCGGTTTCTGGAAAGCGGCGTTTTAATTCGCTTTGCACGTTTTCCTTCCACCCGCGCATTTCGGTTATTGATCCGCCTATGAACGCGACGGTCCCGCGCCTTTGTTCGGCGAATTTTTTTAGCGATTTGCGCACTCCGCCGCGTACCTTAAACCTTGTAATGGCTCCATAAATTTCGGTCTTATTACTGGAAGCGGCATTCTGGGAATCTTCGATGAACCCCGCTATTTCTTCCGGATTTTCAAATCCGTGCGGGTGGTGGGCGCAACCGGCCTTGACTATGCTCCTTATATTACCGCCGCTGTCGAAGAACCGCTTTTTATATATTTCGCCGTTTTTCGAATAAGGAACATCAACGTCGGCGTCTCCCGCTACTATCAGCACGGGAACTCCGCTTTGGGCGAGTCTTTCGTAATTGTCTATCGGATTCCCGGAAAAGTTTCTCGTGTCTTTTATCCCCCATTCCTTAAGAAAATCGGCGTAGAGTTTTTTGCGGGATTGTCCGGGCCAGGAGTCGAAATCGCAGACGGGGGCGTCGACATATACGCAAGAGACTTTTGAGGGATCCCTATTCGCCCACATGAGGGCGGCGGCTCCTCCGCGGCTTATACCTTCAAGGGCGACCTTTTTAGAGAGCCCCCTCTTTTGCATCGCGTAGTAAAATTCGTCCATCAGATCCATGGATCTCGGGCTGGCGTACAAGTGGGTGACGTCGAAATACGCCAAATAGAAACCGCGTTTTAGCAGCTCTATATCGGCGTTGGGAAATGCGTCGAACCAGGCGGGCCTCCATATCCAAGCCTTGTCTTTGCGCGGGTTTTGGGGAGAAACGAGAATGGAATCGCGACCGGATATTTTAAAATCCTCGCGTTCAAAACCGTTCCAAAGTTTTTTTTCATTTGCATTTGCCGCCTCAATAAGAGCGCAAAAACATGCGCTTAAAAGCAAGCAGGACAAGGTGAAAACATATTTCATATACGAAATATTGTTTCAAAAAACTTCTCTCCGCAAGAATAATTAAAATATAAAAATTACAGCTTAAAATGGGCTAGGGATTTTTGATTGCCAAAATAAAAATTGATGAGCGGAAATTTATGCGGGATATTACGGTAGAAACTGCAAGTGTACCACCATATATAATAAAAATAGACATATCATCCGAATATGAAAACAATGTTCGTTATGAGGATTTCTTCAGCGATATACTTGATGTCATAGTTGAAGTTTATAAAAGTAATAAAATTAAAGTGTAATTATGTAAATATATAACATTTAAGAATAAAGAACTGGACGTATGAAAACAAATATAAGAAACGCGATAACGGCGGCAGTATCCCTTCTCACTCCGATAGTTTACGGTGCTGGGAACGAATCGTTGTATATGGAAAGTGTCGGGCGAATAAATCCATCAATGTCACAACTACTAACAGGAAAGTTTAGGTATCGGGAATTCAGTCTCCGACAAAATTGACATTAGATTTGCTACTATCGAATGGAAGCTTATATACAGTAAACAACATACTGTATCAAAACTCTCATCTGTTATGATGCGGGGATCGTTTAGGACTTGTGATTTTGAATAAGTCGGATTGGGTTCAACACTGGTATCGTCACTTGCGCAAGAACATACGTGGGACATTTCAAAAAATCCATTCGCAAGAAGAAACGGGTCTGTAGGACATCTTATATCGCATTAAAGAATTAAATAAGTTTCTTTCGTTACAATATCGTCGCCAAGTTGTGGCGCGGAGTGGCGGTTGCAGTTTAGTTGCACGTCTGGTGTTGACCCAATTAATAGATTCGTCTTTGAGATTATTGCGGTCTTTCCGCCGCCATGGATTGGGCGAATTAGGTTCGCGTTTATGTGAATTTTGCCGAAAAATGACGTTTTCTCTCTTTCGTTGGAATTTGCTTATTATCATAGAAATAAGCTTGGTTGCCGTTTGGTTGCACTTTCGGCGAAAATCGGGCTTTTCGGTGGCGCATTTATCAATAACTTACGTCGCCGAAATCGCCCGCGAAGCTCGGTAAATACTGGAATTGTGCCTTCAAAAACTGAAAAAGTGCATTTTTCGGCAACCAAGTCGGGGAGTTAATGTAAACTTATGAAAAACAAAAAGCCGCAAGTTATTGAACTTGCGGCTCTTAAAATGGTGGGAGTAGCAGAACTCGAATCTGCGACCCCTTGCGTGTCATGCAAGTGCTCTAACCAACTGAGCTATACCCCCGCTGTTTTGTTTTAAGGCTTCTATCCAATATTATATCTGCTCTTTTGCAAGCATTTTTTTCAATATTTTCCAACTACAATCTTTAAATGCCGTATTTGTTTAAAAGAACTTTCCGCTTTACCCCGCCCTTTGGCCCGTAAATATACAGATGGTCTTTATCCAACCAATCAATTCTTAGCCGAATCCTAATCTTCTTCCAACAGCGCATCTTTTACAAGCCCGCTAAGATATGGAATTAGCTGCTTCTTTCTGCTGACTATTTTGGGAAGTTCGTACAAATCCCGCTTGGCGTCCCTTACATAACCAATCTTCTCGCGTATCTTTTCGCCGCCGCTTATCATAAGCAGAGAATCCTGCGTCATAACATTTGTGACAAACAGTGCGGAAAATAGCAGCCCGTTCTCGCGCCTGTATTTTTCCAATGCTCCGCGGATTTCTTCGAGTCTCTCAAAGAATCTTGAGAAGTCCAGCTCCTCTATTTGCGAAACTGAAAATTCCACGTTCTCCTCTTTGTATCTCTTGCAGTCCGACGTTATTATTTCCACGGCGTCGTTTACAGACAGCGCACTGTCGGCGCTAAATATGTAATCGGCAAGTTCGGAGGAGGTCATACCTATTATTTCGCTTAGGTATTTTATCTCCTCGGCGTCCTCTTTTGTCGCTGTCGGGCTTTTTAAGTTTAGCGTGTCGCAGACTATACCGCTGCATAAAAGCCCCGCTATCTGACGGCTCGGTTTTATGCCGTTTTCCCTGTACAGCCCGCTTACTATTGTGCATGTTGAGCCGACTGGCTTGTTTAAAAACAATATCGGCGACGGCGTTGCGCTAACCCCTATTCTGTGGTGGTCGATTATCTCAACTATATCGCACTCGTCCGCCCCGGTGACTGCTTGCGAAAGTTCGTTGTGGTCCACCAGCACGAGTTTTTGCACCCGCGCGGATATCAATTCCGCGGGGGACAATATTCCGCGCGGCCTGTTTTGCGAATCGCACACATATATCGTCTTGCCGGAGTACTCTCTCGCGCGCGCGGATATTTTTGAAATCAAAAAGTCTTCCGGCACTACTGCCACATCCTTTCGGATTAGCGGCAATGCGCGCGTTGCCATTCTCACAAGCAGTGCTGTTGTGGCGCTATCGTATTTGCACATCAGCACGCTTACGCCCTTGCTTTGCGCCATATCGACTACCGATTGGTCTATCCCGTAACCGCCTGTTATTATTATTGCGCGCACCCCCATTTGCACCGCTTTTATTTGTATGTCGAACCTATCCCCGACAACTATTAGATTCTGTTCGGGGGGCGTCCCCTCGCGCTCTATGAACGACCCGAATGTCGATACTTCCATCGCGCCTATCCTAACGTACATCTCTTCATCGACGTCGCCTTTGAATTTGCAGAGGGCCGTTGCGTTCAGAGTCTTTATAATATCGTCGAGCGTTGCCCTGACTCTGCGGACTTCTTTCGCGGATTTTGGGTGGGGGATAAAAAATTCGCCGAGGTCGAATACGCATAGTTCGCCGAGAAGTTTTCCGCCGGAGTCGATCATTGGCACGGAGCGGATGTCGTTCTTGTCGATGGCGTCCATTATTGAAAAGCATGAGGCGTCGTCGTGCATCTTTATAAAATCCGCGTTCATTGCGTCTTTCGCGCGCGCCCGGACGTCGCCTACAAACTGGGGGAGAGCTGCGGAAAATTTTTCGAGTATTCTGTCTATTCTCGCGTTCGAGTTTCCGCAGCGCGCGGCTTTGTAATTCTTTTCGCCAATCGACTCTTTAAAGTCGGCATATGCGAGGGCCGAGCATATTGAGTCGGCGTCGGGATTTTTATGCCCTATTATATAAATTGAGTCCATTTTAACGTTTTGTTTGAGCGGCTAAATTATCCGAACCCGCCGCGCCGCCTTTGCGCATTGAGAATTCGCACCCGCAGTATTGTTGGTTGTAGAACCCGCGTTCGCGCAGGATTTCCGCGCGCCTTTGGGTCAGCCCGCCTTTGCGCCAGTTGCGCGCCCAAAATTTTGGCCCCGCAATTTCTTCCGCAAATTTTCCAGCCTCGAAAATTTGCTCTATACATTTCCACCTCGACGAGGACAGCGTTGTCGTGAAAACTGAATATCCGTGTTCCGCGGCGTATTGCGCAGTTTTAAGCAGCCTGAGCTTGAAGCATACAAGGCATCTGCCTCCGCGCTCGGGCTCGGCGCTGAGGGCGGCGCATTTTTCAAGCCATATATCGTGGTCGTAGTCGGCGTCGATAAAATCAGCGCCTACGCTTTCGGCGAATCTCATATTTTCGGATTTTCTAAGCTCGTATTCTTCCCTAGGAAAGATATTGGGGTTATAGTAAAACACGGAAAAGTCCTCCGCGCTCTTTGAGAGTGTTTCTATTATTGCGGCCGAGCACGGCGCGCAGCACGAATGCAATAGAATTTTGCCTTTCACCGGCGGGTGCAAGTTGGGAATTTCTCTATTCCTCAAAGACGACATGCTGACAGTGTCGTAAGCCTACCTCTCTTTGTCAATTTTTATCGGGGAAGCGTGCGCATAAAAAAAACGCCCGAAGAAAAATCAGTTTTCGTGGCGTCTTTTTATAGAGGAATCTTTATCTAAAACAAAAAAGTTTTATTATCTGAATGTCATTATTGACGAATGAATGCGCGATGTAAAGATAATATTTTGAATTATAAAATTAATAAGTTCATAACTATTATGCACGAAGATTTTTAAATTTGCTGTCTTCAGCGCGCCTTTACGCTTTATTTGTGGAGGCTTTTGCGGTGCATTGCCGCAAGGATTTTTAGTTTGTAGAATTGCATTTAACGGTGGCACCACAAGCAATAGCCGTACGGAATTTTTTTACGATTCTCTCCAAATTGGCTTTAATCTGCATGCTTATACAAACGAATGCAAAAAGCCGCCGCATATCGGAAAATTTTTAAGCGGCTAAGGCCGCCCAAGCTTTTATTTTATCTTGAAAACATTCCCATATTTGTGAAATTATGTTTTTTATGTTGAAAATCGGCAGAATCCCCGCGGCATTATTTTTCGCGGCAAACTTTTTTGCGTTGGCGGCAGGCGCAAATCCGCAAAATGCGCACTCCCCGACGGCGCCGTTTGTCGATTCGGCGCAAATATTGAAGGCGGGTTCAAAAATCAGGGAAGAGTCTGCGCGCGACGCCCTATCTTCCGGGCTCCCATCGCTTGCGCAGCTGATAATCGAGGACGGCGAAAAAGACGGCGGCGGACAAATCGGCACAGACGAGATTCTCGTTTACGTTGATTCGCTAATCGCGCAGGGGAAATTTGAAAAGGCTCTCAGGCGCATATTGCCAATCGCGGAGTCAGCCCCTACGCCAGAAAATAAAATTAGGGTGGCGCTCGCGTATATAGGGCTTGGGGAGGCCGGCAATGCCGAGGAAGCGATATCGGCAGTTTCGGAAGAAAGCGTTCCGGAATATTTTAAAGGGTGGTATTACCTTGCGTTGGGGTATATTGCATACCAAAATTCCGATATGCCTAAGGCTATTGCGGATTTTGAGAAAGCAAAGTCCGCATCGGTGGGGGAGCATATGCTCGCCGACGCAAAGATCGCGTTGAACATAGCAAGGCTCGCCGGAAATCTCAGCCGCGAAGACCTCGAAAAAATCGAGGAGGAGCTTGCCGACAACGTAAAAATATACATGGGCACTACCGCCGGATTCCAGTTTGCCAAACAGTACGCCGCCGTCCTCTATAAGCTTGGAAAATTTGACGAGGCGGTGGAGACGATTGAGCAGCAACTTCAAATAGAGCTTGCGGACGATATTGACCGCGAAGAATTGAGGCTTATAGGCGCTCTCATAACGCGCAATTCATCGCGCCAACTTGCGATACTGCGCGACGTTCTCAAAAAGACATCTTCCCCGGGAGTCGCCGAATACGCGATAGCCCTTATCGAAAAAAATCCGGAAATCAAAACCGAGGATTTCGACGCGCTTATAGACGACGTGCTTGAAAACGGATCCCCGAAAATCCGCGATAAAATTCTCTTAGAGAAGGCGAAGATTCTCGTTAAGCGCGGCGACGACAACGGGGCTGCAAAGTTTGCCGGCAGGCTTGCGGCGGAATATCCCGGTTCCGAATACAGGCGCGACGCGCTTAGAATACTCGCTTGGGCGGCGTATTCCGAGGCGGCCGGCAAAGCGCCAGAATACAGGCTTGCTGCGACCTATTTGTCCGAGCTTGCGGAGGTTGAGAAGGACTCGAAGCAGGCGGGGCTCATAAGGATGCTTGCGGCTGATTGTTATAGGCTCAGTTCCGACTTTCAGAGCGCGGCTGCAATATACAGGTCTCTTATAGGAAGCTATCAGTCGAAATCCGGTCTCATATTGTTCAAGGCGGTTGACGCAATGCTTGAGGCATCCGACGAAGAAAGCGCAGTACGCACGCTCGACGACGCATGGGAGTCTCCGTCAATTTCCGACGACGAATTGTGGAATGCAGAATGGCTGTTAACCCAAAAGCTGAGGGTCTCGGGCCGCTCCGACGACGCGCTTAATCGCATAGAAAAACTTTTAAAGCTGAAAAAGTCCGACAATCTAAGGGGCAGGCTTCTCTGGCTGAAGGCAATTATTTTGAGGGAGAAGGCGGATTATGCGGACGCTGAAAAAATTTGTTCTGAAATATTGTCAATAAAAGGACTGGCGGCAGATGTGGCTTCGAGCGCCATGCTTGTCAAGGCGTCGTGCCTGGAACTATCCGGAGGAGCGAACGGATCAAAGAAGGCGGTTGAGGTTTACGAGAAGCTGAGGAAGGATTATCCGTCCACGGACGCCGCGCAAATATCTTATATAAACGAGGCGAGAGTCGAAGCTTCCGCCGGGCGGTATTCGGAGGCGAGAAAGTTATGCCTTACCTTATGCGAGAAATATCCGAAGGGAAAATTCGCGTATGCCGCCTTGTTCGACGCCGCAAGATACGCCGCAAAAATAGGGCTTGAAGCTAGCTATAAAGACGCCCTTGCGCTTCTCGACAGGCTGTGCTCTACATATCCCGACGACGCTCGAAATTTTTACGCGCGGCTCGAACAGGCCGATATCTTAAAATTGCTGAATTCGTTCGGCGACGCGCGCACGCTTTACAATGAAATATTGAACAAGTACCAGTCGCACCCCGAGATACACCTTGCATGGCTCGGGCTCGGAGACGCGACACTCGCGCAGAACACGAGGTCGCTCGACGCAGCCGCGATATTTGAAAGGCTGTATTCGCTTCCCGGAATGCCGCCGGAAGCGCGCGCGGAAGCCGCGTTCAAATGGAGCTTCGCCCTCGAAAGGGCCGGAAAGCGGAGCGAGGCAAACGATGTCAGGTGGATTACGTCCTCGGAGCTTTTAAAAGGCAACCGTAGCCGCGGTTCGGGAGAGGGATATTGGATAGGAAGGTCGCTTTACAATCTCGCAAAATCGATGGAGTCGGAAAACCGGAGGCGCGATGCAAGAAGCGTGTACGAAATCATCGTAAAAAATTCGCTTCCGCCGCTGCAGCTCGCGAAACAGAAGCTCGGAATGGACAAGGAGAAATAATTTATGGAAAAAATAGCGGACATTTTTAAACTCGGCGGGCCGATGATGATACCTCTTGCGCTGCTTGCCTTTGCGGGGATAATAATATTTATCGAGAGGCTATTGTACCTGCATAAGGGGCAAATTCGGGCGGTTGAGTTTGTAGCGGGGATAAAGACTGCGTTGAAAAAGCGCAGGATTCTCGAAGCCGTGACAATTTGCGACGAAAGCTACGGGCCGATTCCGCGCGTTATAAAGACGGCGCTGCTCAATTTTGAGGAAACGCCCGAAACTATGTCGCAGGCTGTAAACATAGCCGCAGCAAACGAATTTGCCCTAATCGACAGGAGGGTTTCGAGCCTTGCGCTGATTGCCAAGCTCGCCCCGCTCACCGGCCTTGCGGGTACGGTTTTGGCTATTTTGCAGATTTTCCAGAAAATGGCGGAATCGGGCTCGTACGCGAATGCGTCGGAGTTTTCCTATCAGATATACAACGCTCTACTTTCAAGCGCGGTCGGGCTTTTTATTGCAATACTTGCGTGGCTTGCGTACGCGCTGATAAACAGTAGGGTAAGGGCACTCGCCCAGGATATAGACTGGTCAGCGAACGACATAATGCTATTTATCATACGCGGAATGCCCGAAAATGAAAATCTCCATATGGACGGGGAGCGCAAGAAATGAACCTTGTAAACACAACGTCGAGGGTGCGCAAGCAGGAGGTGTCGCTCGACGCCGTTGCGCTGTTCGACATATTGCTGATAGCGCTGATGATGACGCTATTGGGGTCGAGCTTTATTGCGGCGACAGGTCTTGGGATATCGTTTGGCGGCGATGAGTCCTCGCTGCCGCGCATGGCGTCTCCCGACGAGGTTATTGCCGACTCGGATGTGGACGTGCTGTCGGCGCGCGGAGACTCAATGCTGATATTTGCCGGCGCAATTTATAGCATGGACACATTTAAAAGGACTTTCACATCCGGTGCAAAGCCCAAACACCGCGGGACTCTTTTAATAAAAGCCGACAAGAATCTGGCTGTTCAAACCCTTATAGAGATATGCGAAGCCGCCAAAGCCGCCGGATTCAAAAACGCAATAATAGCAGCCGAACCGAATGAATCGAAGTAGTCCATATCGGCGAATGAGTGACCGCATGTACGCTGTTGTTTCGGTAATAACGGCGTCGGCATGTGTAGGAGCGTTTATATATTTTCTTCCCGATGCTAAGCCGGAGCTTCTTCCCGGAAGCAACTTGAATACTTTTGTAAAAATCCGCGATAAGGTAGAGGAGGAAAACGCCGAAATAGGAGTTGACGAATTGTCGGACTACTCTCCGCTATTTTTGCCGACTCGATGGAATTACGGGCGCGACGCATATTCGCCCAACTATAAAAGTATGTCGGAGCCAAAAACAATCAAGGCCACGTACGCAGTCCCGCTGGAAAATAAAAGCATTGTTTTGGAGAAAGACAATATTGAGTCCGCGAAAACTGGGTTGTACCGGTCCGTAATGCGAAGCGTATTTTCCGGGCTTGGGCGCAAGGATTCAAAAACCGATATAGTAGCGGAGAGGAGCGCCTTGATAAAAGTTGTGGATATGTCGAGCGGGAAAACGGTAAAGAGGGTTTACGCAAATCCGAATACAGACGGAATAATGATATCGCCTGCGGAATTTTTGGTAGATGTTTTTAATGGTGGATTGGCAAGCCGCCCGCTGTTGCTTAAAAGTTCCGGTTCGGAGTCGAACGACGCGGCGATAGTGAAGTTCATTGCGCAGAAGTCGATATTTAGGGAGCTTGGCAATGGGCAGTATAAAGTGATGTTTACTTTTTAGGGGCTGAGAAGTTTTGGCGAAAAGGTAATTTTTTTTCATGAAAAATAAAAAATAGCTTGCAAAGTTTGAGGGGGAGTGCATTTATATAGGGCTTTAAATAAGTAAGTGCGCCTTTAGCTCAATTGGATAGAGCATCTGACTACGGATCAGAAGGTTGGGGGTTCGACTCCCTCAAGGCGCGCCACTTATAGACGCGGTTTTTGCCGCGTTTTTTTTTGCAAACAGCGCTGGGGCTTTTGTGGTTTCCACGCGTAAAAGGGGTAAACGCCAAAATAGGAGATTTTGGGTCAACACCAAAGTCAGTGGATTTTAATGAAAGACGCCGCATTGGACAAGGTTCTCAATCTACAATTTTTTAAGTTTTTATAGCCGTAGGCAGAGTATTGTATTAGCTTAATCTTGCGGCGGAAGCCCTCAATTATTTCATTATTTTTCGAAAACCCCCACATTCCTATTATTGGTGCAAACTATTCGCTTATTTACCCCACGAGATTTTTAAGCCTAACGGCGTCCAATATTTCATTGGATAAGTTTCAGTCGTCGAATGTATTTTTTTCAGCTCTCCTACTTGCTACGAGAGATTATTGTTTTTTTGCGCACTGAAATTGTCTGAGCGAAAGTAGGCAGAAAATTTACATTTACAGTAAGGTCAGGGTGGTTTATATAGTTTTATTGATGAGTATTTGTCATTGTCCGAGAAAAATGAAATATTTTACAATTAGTAATTCTCCAATTGGCCGTATTTTGATGATGAGCGACGGAGAGAATCTCAATGCTTTGGAAGCTATTGGAAGGCGCGATATTGCGTCGGACGGGCTTGCGGAAAAGAAAGATCTCCCTGTTTTCAAATCGACATACCTATGGCTTAAAAAATATTTCTCTGGGGGAAATCCTCCGATATCGAGCGTGCCAATAAAGCCGTTAGAAGGTACGCCGTTTCAAAAAATTATATGGGAAATTCTGCTCGAAATTCCATACGGCTCGACTACCACATATGGTGAAATAGCAAGGGAGGCGGCGAGGCGGCTTGGAAAGTTGAAAATGTCGGCGCAGGCCGTCGGACAGGCTGTTGGGCAAAATCCTATATCAATTATAATTCCATGCCATAGGGTCATTGGCGCAAACGGCAATTTGACCGGTTATAACGGAGGCATAGATGTAAAAATTAAACTTCTTGAGATTGAGGGAATCGACACTTCGCGAATGTCTTACCCCGCCAAAAGCAAGAGGCAAAAGTAGTTTTTAGAGTCTAAAATTCGCATACTGGAAGTTCTGATGAGTATATACCTTTATTGTGGTAAAATAAAAATATATGAGTCCATTGCATTTGAATTAAAATTTGCGGGTAATGGAGCTTTGCGTTTTCGGTATTAAATTATTTTATGCTTTATATTTCATTTCTCTAAAAAGACACAGTTCTTGCTTGTTGCGAGCGTATGGCAATGCAAGCATTAAACTATTTCTATATGTTTGCCGTGCAAATTGTTTATGGGCAAACAATGCATGTGAAACGACTTTATTTTAACTGTCGGGATTTCCGCCTACGATAACGCATCCATTATCTTTTTCGCTGAGTCTGATTATAGTTCCGCTAGGCAATTTTAGCGGCAAAAATTCTCCTCCTTTTAAATCGATTTTTTCAGCATGTATGTTTGAAAATACTTCCCGCCTAATTTCCATGCGTTCGCTGTTTTCAAAATATCCATAAATGTTTATGGTAACCTTGTCTGGGAAAGGAAAGTCGGCTTGTATAGAATTGTATTCGCAGTTTACTTCCCACAAAGATATTGCGTTTGGGTCGTTTGAACTTTTATGGAAATATTTTTGCGGAACATATACACCGTTTATCTTTTTTAATTTTACTATAACCAAATATTGGAGATTTTGCTGAAATGGCAATGAAAGTTCCAGAACAATATCTTTATCGGTATGTGACAACACCTTAACGTTACCTTTTCCTTTGAGAGCATCCTGTATTGCTTTATCGTATGTCTTATATAAAAATGGACTCTCATTTTGAAGATACTTGGGAATTGCCAAAAGATAATCTGTGATTTTTGCTACACTGCTTTTTGTATTATCGTTTAAATAGTCAAATACCGAATACTTAAATTTGTTGTCGTAAAAGATGTTGTATTTTCCTTTTATAATTATGGCCTTATATTCATCAGGGTCGGATTGAGGGGCATACTTCCAAAATGTAATGTCGTTGTAAAAATCTAATTTTACCGTCAAATTATATTTTTCAGCGACATATTTTTTCTTGGCGGCTTCAATGGATGTATTATAGAGCTTTGCGAAATAAAGCGGCTTGTTGCTTTCATCTACACTTTGATTGTAAGATATCGAGATCTTGTTTGAGCGATAGTAATCGGAATATAAATATAGCAAATCGGGTTTTATATCTGCAAAATCCTGCAAACTTCCCCCGAATGAATTTAGCGCAGATAAAATAAATATTAAGATGTATTTTCTCATAATGTATTTATTTTGCTATATAAAATATAACCTTTTTTCAAAACGCCAGTGCATAACTGGCAGTAGATGTTTTTAGATATTGTTGATTGTTTGTAAAGATTAAAGTTTAAGTTGTTGATTTATTTACTAATTGTCCCCTAGGGGGCGACGCACTTTAGTTCGTGAAGATAATCGCTTGGACTTTTCCAATTTAGTGTCTTTCG
>ENA-UONT01001131-UONT01001131.1-human-gut-metagenome-genome-assembly--contig:-CS20-NODE-1131-length-24479-cov-13.058877_pt1 | contig 24479 bp, 21 predicted proteins | sample MGYA00242459_ERZ724006 | MGnify/ENA metagenome assembly ERZ724006 | reverse complement strand
CCTCTGCGGAGGCGACCAAAGGGCTTTCCGATCGCCCTTTGGAAACCTTCGGCGCGGTCGCTCCCATGTTTCTTGATTTTTTCCGCGGCTGAAAAATCCCTTTTATTACTTGACTTTTCATGCAGCAACCATTTTGTTTAACCTGAACGGTATTTTGAGAAGAGGAAAAACACCATGAAACTTGATTTTGACCCCGGATTCGATATTACGCCGCTGTCGGTGGATGAGGGCTTCCGGCTGGGGGCTGACTGCTTCGATAAAGGCACGGAGTTCCGCAAGCTCGATAGCGTCCGCAAGAGCCTTCGCGACCCGAATTGCGATGGGCCGGAAAACGTCTATGCCATCATGATGGACGTCGGGCGCAAGACGGACTTGCCCGCCATGCAGCAGCGGATGCTCCTCTATGGCGTCGTGACGTATGCCGCCGGGCAGTTGGGCGATGAACCCATCCGCAGTCAGGGGCATATTCATAAGGTTTCCGCGCATTGCGGGTGGTCTACGCCTGAGGTCTATGAGATTTGGACGGGCAAAGCTGTGATTTATATGCAGGAATCGGGGCAGGATGACCCCGGACGGTGCTTCGCGGTTGAGGCAGGCGCGGGCGATGTGGTGATTGTGCCGCCGGGGTGGGTTCATGCCACCATCAGCGCTGACCCCAAGCAGCCGCTGACTTTCGGCGCATGGTGCGACCGCGATTATGGCTTTGAGTACGCCGACGTCCGCCGTCACGGGGGCATTGCGTGGTTTCCGCTGCTGACGGCGGAGGGCAAACTTCGCTGGACACCCAATCCCGCTTATCATACCAGTCAGTTGACCATCAAGCCTCCGCGCGATTACAGCGATTTGGGGCTGGAAAAGGGCAAGTCGATTTACCGCCAGTTCGAGGAATACCCGGATCGGTTCCTGTTTGTGTCCGACCCGGCGCGCGCGGCGAATATCTGGAAGAATTACATCCCGTAAGGGAGAAAGGGCAAAAGTATGCAGTTTCCGAAAGACTTCCTGTGGGGAACAGCAACGTCCTCCTATCAGATTGAGGGCGCAGCAAATGAAGACGGCAAGGGCAAATCCATCTGGGACGTATTCACGCACGCGCCGGGCACGGTGAAAGACCGCTCGAACGGCGATGCAGCGATTGACCACTACCATCGCTTCCGCGAGGACATCCGCCTGATGGCAAAGATGGGGATTCGCAACTACCGCTTCTCCATTTCGTGGGGGAGAATCCTCCCCGACGGCACGGGCGCGGTCAACGAAAAGGGACTTGCGTTCTATTCCGAGCTGGTGGACTGCCTGCTGGAAAACGGCATCCGCCCCTTCTGCACGCTCTATCACTGGGATTTACCCTATGCGCTGCACCTGCGCGGCGGATGGCTGAGTCCTGATATGCCGGAATGGTTCGCAAACTATACGACCATCGTCGCGGATGCGCTGGGCGACCGCGTGAAGGACTTCATCACCATCAATGAGCCGCAGTGCATCATTGGTTCTGGGTACGCGCTGGGCGTTCACGCGCCGGGGCTGAAATGCTGCGCGGCGGACATCGTTCGCGCGGCGCATCACCTGATGCTGGCGCACGGCCGTGCGGTTCAGGTGCTTCGGGCGCACGTTCCCGGCGTTCGCGTCGGCTATGCCCCCTGCGGCGACCCGTGCGTGCCGTATACGAATTCGCCGGAGGACATCGCCGCCGCCCGCAAGGAGTATTTCACCGTCCATATTGACGAGAAAGTCGGGCCTGCGTGGAATATTGCGTGGTTCTCTGACCCGGTGATGCTGGGGCAGTACCCGGCGGATGGGCTGGTCGGCTACGAGCAGTACCTTCCCGACGGCTGGCAGGAGGACTTGAAGACCATCCATCAGCCGCTGGACTTCTACGGGCAGAACATCTATCAAGGGCAATGGTGGCGCAGGGGGGCGGACGGCAAGCCGGAGCATGTGCGCTACCCGGCGGGTCATCCGCATAACGCCTTGGAATGGCCCATCAATGAAGACGGGCTGTACTGGGGGCCGCGCTTCCTCTATGAGCGCTATCATACGCCGATTCTGATTACCGAAAACGGCATGGATGCCCACGATGCGGTCAGTCTGGACGGCAAAGTGCATGACCCGAATCGGCAGGACTACATGCACCGCTATCTGCGTGCGCTGGGTCAGGCGGTAGCGGACGGTGTGCCGGTGCTGGGCTACTTCTATTGGAGCTTCTTCGATAATTTCGAGTGGGCGCATGGGTATCAGGAGCGCTTCGGTCTGGTTTATGTGAATTATCAGACGCAGGAGCGCATTTTGAAGGACAGCGCATACTGGTATCAGCAGGTTATGGCAACGAACGGAGAAAATTTGTAAAAAACGCGAAATTAAGCAGGAAGGACGATCCTTATGAGCGAAATTAAGATAATTAATGGACAATCCCTGCCGAATATCCCGTGGCAGGAGCGCCCGGCTGACCTTGAAGAAGGTGCAGTGCTGTGGCGCTACACCGAAAACCCCGTCATGGGGCGCAATCCCACGCCGAAAATCGGGCGCATTTTCAACAGCGCGGTCGTGCCGTGGCAGGATGGGTATATCGCCGTGCTGCGCGGCGAGCAGGTCAATGGCGTGCCGCATGTGTATCTGGGACGCTCCAAGGACGGCATTCACTGGAATGTAGACCGCGAGCGCGTGCAGTTCGTGGACGAAAACGGCGAGCCGTGGATGCCTAACTACGCCTATGACCCGCGTCTGGTGAAGGTGGAGGATACTTACTATATCATCTGGTGTACGGACTTCCACGGCGCGGCTATCGGCATGGCGAAAACGAAGGACTTCGAGCACTTCACGCGCATGGAGAACCCGTTTATCCCCTATAACCGCAATGCCGTGCTCCTCCCGCGGAAAATCGGCGGCATGTACAAGATGCTGTCGCGCCCGTCGGACTCCGCGCATACGCCGTTCGGGGACATCTTCCTCTCCGAAAGCCCCGACCTGATTTACTGGGGACGCCACCGGCATGTGATGAGCCGCGGCCCGATGTGGTGGGAAGCGGTGAAAATCGGCGCGGGCGCGTGTCCGATTGAGACGACGGAAGGCTGGCTGATGTTCTTCCACGGCGTCGCCAGCACCTGCAACGGTTTTGTGTACTCCATGGGCGGCGCGATTCTTGACCGGGACGAGCCGTCGAAGGTGCTGTACCGGTGCGAGAATTATCTGCTGACGCCGGAAATGCCCTATGAAGTCAGCGGCTTCGTGCCGAATGTCGTCTTCCCCTGCGCGACGGTTCAGGATGCGGACACCGGGCGTATTGCCATCTACTACGGCTCGGCGGATACCTGCGTCGGGCTGGCGTTCGGGTATGTGGACGAGATTGTACAGTACATCAAGGACAACAGCGTCCTGAATCCCGACGACGGCGTGGCATTTGAGAAATTCTGATACCGCGAAGGAAGAACCTATGAATCCATTTCGCCGCCCCAACGTGCCGCTGATTTATACTATTTCCAAATGAGAATGCGCCAAAATGCGAAGCGAATTTTTCATTCTGGCTAACGGGAGTGAAACGCAGCGTAGCAGCGCTACGCTAAGTGGAACGACCGGACGCCAGAATGGAAAAGGCGCGAGCAGATGGTGCAGGTGAATTCGGAAATAGTATTATACCGACCATCAGCGCGGCGAACGGCTTCGGTCACTATCCCGGCGGGTCTATCAGCAATGAAAAAGGAGAATCAGTCATGAAGGACGCATGGTGGAAGGAAGCCGTCGTCTATCAAGTCTATCCGCGCAGCTTCATGGATGCAAACGGCGACGGCATCGGCGATTTGCAAGGCGTGACGTCGCGGCTGGACTACTTGCAGGAGCTGGGCATCGATGTGATTTGGCTGTCGCCTGTGTACCAGTCCCCGAACGTCGATAACGGCTATGACATCAGCGATTATCAGGCGATTCAGCCGGAATTTGGGACGATGGCGGACTTCGATGAGCTGCTTAAACAGGCGCATCGGCGTGGCATCCGCATCGTGATGGACTTGGTTGTCAACCACTCGTCCGACCAGCATCCGTGGTTCGTGGAGAGTCGGAAGAGCAAGGATAGCCCTTATCGCGACTACTACATCTGGCGCGAACCGAAAGCGGACGGCAGTGCGCCGAACAATTGGGGTTCGTGCTTCGGCGGATCGGCGTGGCAGCTTGACCCGGAAACGAACATGTACTATCTGCACCTGTTCGCGCCGCAGCAGCCCGATTTGAACTGGAAGAATCCGAAACTGCGCGACGACGTGTACCGCATGATGACATGGTGGTGCGACAAGGGCGTGGACGGCTTCCGCATGGATCAAATCAGCGCGATTTCCAAGATGGACGACATGCCGGACGGGCCTGTGTCCCCCGGTCAGCAGTATGGGAATTACGGCCCGTACTGCATCAACGGCCCGCATGTGCATGAGTATTTGAAGGAAATGAACGCGCGGGTGCTGTCCCGCTATGACCTGATGACCGTGGGCGAAACGGCGGGCGTGACCATCGAGGAAGCACAGAAGTACGCCGGAGAGGATTCGCATGAGCTGAGCATGGTCTTCCAGTTCGAGCATGTGGACGTCGCCGGAAAATACGGGGCGTGGCGCACGGAACAGATTCCGATGCTGTTCCTGAAAAAGGTACTGAGCAAATGGCAGACGGAGCTGCACGGCAAGGCGTGGAACAGCCTCTTCCTCGGCAACCACGACCAGCCGCGCACCGTGTCCGCGTTCGGCGATGACCGCCCGCAGTGGCGCGTCCGCAGCGCGAAAATGCTGGCAACCTGCCTGCACATGATGGAGGGCACACCCTACATTTATCAGGGCGAAGAGCTGGGCATGACGAACTGCCCGTTCCAGTCGCTGGACGAGTTCCGGGATATTGACAGCCTGAACGGGTATCGCCGCTGGGTGACGGACGGGCCGCTCACGCACGACGAGTTCTTCCCCTACCTACTGTTCAAGAGCCGCGACAATGCCCGCACGCCCATGCAGTGGGATGACAGCACGAATGCTGGATTCACCCATGGCACGCCGTGGATCCGCGTCAATCCGAACTACACGGAGGTCAACGCGGCGGCGGCGATGGCTGACCCGGATTCAACGTTCTACTACTTCCAGAAGCTCATCCGCCTGCGCAAGGCGCACCCTGTGATTGTGCATGGGCGCTATGAACTGCTGGAAAAGGACGACCCGGCACTGTTCATTTATACGCGCACGCTGGATGATGCGCAACTGCTCGTGATGTGCAACTTCAAGGAGCAGACGCGAGAATGGACAATGCCGGCGGGTTTCGCGGGCGCGCAGGTGCTGATTTCCAACACCGGGCGGACACAGCAGGCGGAGCAGACCATCACCTTGCAGCCTTATGAAGCATTGGTGCTTCTGAAATAACATTGACGGGATAGAAAGGAGAATTTCAGATGAAAATGGAACTGGGTGCGCAGACATTTACCGTGCGGGACTATATGCAGACGACGTGGGACTTCCGGGAGGCGATGAAGCGCATTGCGGAAATCGGCTATACCTGCGTGCAGCTGTCGGCGGTGGGCAATGTGCCGGTTCAGGCGCAGCGGGACATCTGCGATGAATTCGGGCTGAAAATCGTTCTGACGCACACGAACCCGGATCGCATGATTGCCGACCCGGAGGGCGTCATCCGCGACCATGACATCCTTGGCTGCGACTACATCGGCATCGGCATGATGAACCCGAAGTACCAGCGCGCAGAGTGGATTGACCAGTTTGCGAAAGACTTCACGACGCCCGCGAAGAAGATGCGCGACGCGGGCAAACTGCTGATGTACCACAATCACAATCTGGAATGGACGCGCCTGCGCGACGGCCGCCGGATTATGGACGTGCTGCTGGAACAGATGCCGGCGGACTTGATGGGCGTGACGCTGGATACTTACTGGGTGCAGGCGGCGGGCGCGGATGTTCTGGAATGGATTGACATCCTGCAAGACCGCATCCCCTGCGTCCACCTGAAAGACATGTCCGTGAACGGCTTCGACCAGCGCAAGGCGGTCGTCGGCGAGGGCAATCTGAACTTCCCGAAGATTCTGGAAAAGCTGCAAACGCTGGGCAAGACGAAGTACATGCTCGTCGAGCAGGACGACTGCTACGGCGAAAGCGCGTTTGACTGCTTGAAGCGCAGCTATGACAATGTGAGAAAGATGGGGTATTGAGCGATGGCAAAGGTGAAATTGGGCATTATCGGCGTCGGCAATATGGGCACGGGTCACAGCAAGAACTATCTGGACGGCTTGATGCCGGAAATCGAAATCACGGCGGTGGCTGACCGTAATCCGGCGCGCCGCGAGTGGGCGAAGGAAAACCTCTCCGGCGTAAAGGTTTTTGAGGAGGGCGTAGATCTCATCCATAGCGGAGCGTGCGAAGCCGTGCTGATTGCCACGCCGCACTATCAGCATCCGCCGCTGGCGATTGAAGCATTCAAAAACGGGCTGCACGTCATGGTGGAGAAGCCCGCCGGCGTTTACACCCTGCAAGTGCGCGAGATGAACGCCGAGGCGGACCGTCACCCGGAGCTGACTTTCGGCATGATGTTCAACCAGCGCACGAATTGCACCTACCGCAAGATGCACGAGCTGATTCACAGCGGCGCAATCGGTGACTTAAAGCGTGTCAATTGGATTATCACCGACTGGTACCGCACGCAGTTCTACTATGATTCCGGTGCATGGCGCGCAACGTGGGCGGGCGAAGGCGGCGGTGTGCTGCTGAACCAGTGCCCGCATCAGCTGGATTTGGTGCAGTGGCTGGTGGGACTGCCGTGCAAGGTGCAGGGTTTCTGTCACGAGGGCAAGTGGCACAGCATCGAGGTCGAGGACGACGTGACCGCCTATTTCGAGTACCCGAACGGCGCCACGGGCGTTTTCATCACCACGACCGCCGACGCCCCCGGCACGAACCGTTTGGAGATTACAGGCACGAAGGCGACGCTCATCTGTCAGGACGGCAAGCTCATCATGAAGAAGCTGGAAATGGACGAGCGTGAATGGTGTGCGACGTGTCGGGAAGGCTTCCGTGCGCCGTCCTACGAAACGATCGAGGTCGAGACGGACGGGCAGAACGGGCAGCATCCGGCAGTGCTGAACGCGTTTGCGGCGCATATCCTGCGCGGCGAACCGCTGGTCGCGGACGGACGTGAGGGCATCAATGGGCTGATGCTGTCCAATGCGATTCATCTGTCCTCGTGGCTGGGGCATCCGGTGACTTTGCCGATTGACGAGGAGCTGTTTTTGGAGAAGCTCAATGAACGTCGGGCAACGTCGCGGGTAAAGACAGGGGAAAGCGTTTTCAGTGATACAAATGGGACATATGGGTCAAAATAAAGGGGAGCTCCAAACACGAGGATAAACACGCGGGCAAAGCAAGATAACGCGACCAACTCAATTGCGCCAGACAGGCGCGAACGGGTTGTATGCTTTCCTCCACAAAACCGCATAAAGATGCGCCCTACCCCGGCAAACTCATCCGCCGGAGCAGGGCGCTTTTCGATGCAGTTGTTCTGTTATACTATTTCCAGATAAAAATGCACCAAGATGCGCCGCGAATTTTTCATTCTGGCTAACGTGAATGAAACGCAGCGCAGCAGCGCTACGCTAAGTGGAATGAGCGGACGCCAGAAAGGAAAAGGCGCAAGCAGATGGTGCAGTTGAATCTGGAAATAGTATTACACGCTGACCGTTTCCCCTGCTTTAATCGTCATGACCTCGCCTTTGTTCTCCACCCAAATGTCGGTGGCGGTCGGGTTAAAGACGATGTGCCCGTCGGCGCTGGTACGCAGCTGGCGGCTGGCGTTCAGGTAGTCCACAATCTCGATATTTGTCGCGTACCAAATATCCTTCTTGCCGCTCATTTTCTCGCAGAAGGCGCGGATGACCTCCCAGTTGTTATGCTGCTCAAACTCGTAGCTATGTCCCCACAGGTAGAACAGCTTCAGCCCGAATGGCAATTTCCCCGTAAGGAAGCGGTCGCACAGCTCGTCCAGCTTCGGGTCATCGTGATGGCAAGTTGGGTTGAGGCGCAGCCATTCGTTGGGAATCTCAAAGTTGTGGGTGCTGACGACAGTGCGGGCATAAGCAATGCCGCAGGTGCGCAGGGTGTCGACGGCTTCGTCGCTGTATGTGCCGTAAGGGTACGCAAAGCCGCGGACGATTTTGCCAAACAGCTTTTCCAGATTATCGCGGTCAGCAAGAACCTCATAGGCAATGCTCGGCGCGGGAATCGCGGACAGCGACGCATGGGTCAGCGCGTGGGATGCGACTTCGTGGCGGCCGCCTGCATAGAGCGCTTTAATGGCGGATTCACTCATGCGGCGGTAAATCGTGCCGGCAGGGTAAACCGTGCCTTCTGGGGCAAACCAGCCGCTGTTGAGGTTGAAGGTGGCGAGAATACCGTATTCATCGAGGATGCGGATGAGTTCGATGTCGGTTTCCACGCCATCGTCGTAGGAGAGGGTCAGCGCCTTGCGCAGACCGTAGGGGTAGAGAACCATCATGGGAAAAGACTCCTTTCTTTGTGGGTAAGAAATGATTGGCAAAAGGATCTCTTTTGCCTTGGTTATACGGGTTTATTGGGAAAGTGCTTTTGGGTTGCAGGGGTGCGCGCCTGCAGGCGCACAAAAGGGTCAAGCCTTTTGCTTCCGAGTAAACAGCTTTTTCAGCGCCCACGCGCAGGGCTTTTCAATCAGCAGGGTGATGAGAATCGCGCCGAGGAGGGATAGACCGAAGCAGAGCGCCATGTACTGGTTTTGCCACGGCTGTTCGCCGACGCGGTTCGGTTCATTGCTCACGGACGGCGGGATGTGCAGCCGCTTCAGGTGGACAGCGAGGTTCTGATGCAGCAGGTAGTAGTTCATCGAGATGGCGGCAAGCCAGCCCATGACGCGGTTGCCCATCAGGAAGCGCAGGGGGCGCACGGCGAAGGGGAGCGAAAGCATCAGCCCCGCAATCGTCAGGCAGAGCAGCGGACGGCGCATCATCTGCGCGGCCTGCATGGCAGCTTGTCCGGACGTGTACGCCTGTGCGCGGATGACGCGGAGCATCCCGTAGAGAGAGACGCAGAACACAAGCGTCGCCGCGCCCTGCCAGAGCCACTTGCGGCGGCTTTCCGCCGGGTACAGCTGCGTCAGGCGCACATACAAGATGGACGCGCCCATGCCCATTGCGTAAACATCAAGGAAATTCGCCAGCTGATTGACAACCATGTTGTACTCGTCCAGCCGCCATAAACACCAGCCGCGGAATGCAAACGCGACCGCCGCCATGCTCATCAGCGTGCCGAGCGGATTCTTCATCGTGCCCTTCGCCAGCAGGGGGAAAATCAGGTACGCCTGCATCTCGATGGCGATTGTCCACGATGCAACGCCAATAGGCGTGGCAATGTAGGTGGCGTAATTGAACGTCTGCGTGAACGTCAGGTGCATGAGGACGTCGCGGACGGCTTCTGATGTGCGCCCGTAGAGGTTGTACGGAATTGCGACGGCGACAAGCATCAGCAGCGTCAGAAAATAATAGCTGGGCACAATGCGCATGATGCGCCGCTGATAGAACGCCTTCGTGTCCGGCACGCGCTCGCCCAGCATCATCGTCCGCGCATACGGCAGGAACAGCAGAAAGCCCGACAGCAGAATCGTGCCGTCAACCGGCATATATCCGGCGCGCAGCAAGTAGTCCAGCGAGTAACGGCCAATCGACGGCGTAAGCCACGACTGCTGCCAGAAGTGATACCAGCTGACAATGAACACCAGCAGCACGCGCAGCCCGTTCAACTCCGGGATTCTGCGGCAGTTCGGGCGATAGGCGGTCATGAATCCGCCTCCAGCAGGGCGCGCATTCCCATCACATAGCCGTAGAAGCCGAAGCCGACAATCTGCCCCCGGCAGGCGCTGGCGGTGACGGACTTGTGGCGGAATTCCTCCCGCGCGTGGACGTTGCTCATGTGGCACTCGATGACCGGCATCGGCACGGACGCAATCGCATCATGCAGCGCGACGGACGTGTGCGTGTACCCACCCGGATTGAACACCGCGCCGCAGAAGCCGTCGAAGTACGCCTTTTGCAGCGCATCAATCAGGTCACCCTCGTGGTTGGACTGCACGCAGCGCACCTCCACGCCGAGCTTTTCCGCTTCCGCATGGCACAGCGCAAGCAGATCGTCATACGTCTTTGCGCCATAAACTGCCTTTTCACGCAGCCCAGTCAGGTTGATGTTCGGGCCGTTGAGAATGAGAATCTTTTTCGGTTCGCTCACAGCAAATGCAGCTCCTTCATCAGCGTTTCCGCAAGGTTCGGCGGCATGGAACACCCCTGCCAGATGCTTTCGGCTTCCACCGCCTGCGCAATGAGCATATACAGCCCTGTGCAAGCGGGTGTCCCGACCCGTTTTGCGGCGGCGGTCAGTACCGTTTCCGCCGGGTTGAAAATAATGTCCGCCACGCCGTCGGCACGGGCGACGATGCTGGTCAAGTGCGCCGTATCTATCGGACAGCCCTCGACGCGCGGGTACATCCCGGCAGGGGTCGTGTTGACAATCAGCCCGCCCATATCGGGGAAGCGCGCATAGAAATCGTCGTAGCTGATTTCATCCGCGTGCTTCGGATTTCGGGATACCACCCACGTTTCGCGCGCGCCCATACGCCTCACGGCGTTTCGGCAGGCGTGCATCGCTCCGCCTGAACCGAGGATGAACACCGGGCGTCCGTCCGGATTCATGCCGAAATAGCGCAGCATCTGCTCAAAGCCGGGGTCGTCCGTGTTGTAGCCGCGGCTTGTTTTGCCCGTCAGCACCGTGTTGACCGCCCCAACCTCCCGCGCAAAGGGGGTAATCTCATCCAGCAGGGGCATCACGTCCGTCTTGTACGGCACGGTGATATTGAAGCCATCCAGCGTGCACAGCAGTTCCGGTACAACCGCCGCCAATTCACCGCGCGGAATCTCAATCAGCCGGTAGCTCGCCTCCAGAGAGATTTTCTCCCAAATCGCCTCGTGAATGGGGACGGACAGGCTATGCCCCAGCTTCTCCCCAATCAGGCCGTACTGCTTCATGGACATGCACCTCCGGGCTGCTTTGTTCCCATTATAGCATGATTTAGGCAAGGGGGCAATGCTTGTACAGTTTTTTTCTGTTTTTGCATTTTGGGTGCAACGAATGGCATTTCTGATTCGTCTAATAGGTAACAGGCTGGAAAAGGAGGGAGTGTATGGGCAGACGTGGAACACTGCTGATGATGATTTTTCTGCTGCTGGGATGCGCATGTGCGGAGAAAGCGGTGGATATTACCTACCGCTTCGGCAGCCGCGAGGAGCAGAAAATTGCGGTGACGATTGACGACTGCTATCACGCGGAGGACGTTCGGGCGGTGCTGGATATTTTGCAGGCAAACGACGTCCGCGCGACGTTCTTCCCCATCGGCAAGGCGCTCAAATATGAGGACGCGGCGCTATGGCAGGAGGTTGTGGCGTCTGGATGCGAAATCGGCAACCACTCGTGGGGACACACTTACCTGACGAAGCTGAGCCGGCAGAAAATCAAGTTCCAGATGCTTCGGACGCAGGAAAAAGTGGATGCGCTGCTGGACTGCCATTATCCCATGCAGGTCATGCGCCCGCCGATGGGCAAGACGAACCAGAAGGTGGAGGAAAGCGTTGCGGCGGTTGGCTATCTGGCAGTAGTCAAGTGGGATGTCAGCGAAACCGACCCGGTAAAGGCGCTGGCGGACGTGCAGAACGGCAGCATCTTGCTCTTTCATGCGCGGAAGAAGGACGCGGAGTGCCTGTCCGTGCTGATTCCGCAGCTGGTGGCGGAAGGCTATCAGCTGGTCACGGTGTCGGAGCTGCTGGGACTGCCGGAAATTGTATGCAGCGCGGAAAAGTACGTCTATCACCGCCGCGATACGGAGGAAAATATCCGCCCCGATGCTGTTCCCCAGAATTGACAACCCTTCCCCATTCCGGTATAATGAAAGACGGGAAAAGGACGTTTTGCTGTGGCAAAATCAAGCATGAAGAGGAGTGAACCCTGATGAAGAAACGACTGTTGGCGCTGCTGAGCGCCATCGTGCTGATGGGTAGTGTATCGCTGGCGGAAAACACGGAAGAATCGGCGGAAACCCCGGCGACGGCGGAACCGATGGTTTCCCTGCCCATCGATTTCTCTCCCGGTATGCCCGCTGATCCGGACGGCTTTACCCTCGGCGACGGCACTTGGAGCTATGAGGATCCCACCATCAGCGTGCAGGTGACGCAGAAGCGCAAGGCGGAGTGCGACTATTGGGTTGCGCATATCAAGATAGCGGATGCTTCCCAGCTGCGCACCATGTCCGCCGGCGGCTTTGACTCCACCCGCACGGTCAAGGGCACGATTATGGCCAAGCGCAGCAACGCCATCCTTGCCATTGACGGCGATTATTTCTGCTATACCGGTATCGGTTATATCGTCCGGCAGGGCACGGAATATCTTGACCACCTGCGCGGCGACCGCGACGTTCTCCTGATTGATGAGGACGGCGATTTCCACTATGTTCTCCGCCCCAAGCGCAATTCGCTTGACGGCACAGTGGATGGCAAGAAGGTCATCAACAGCTTCTTCTTCGGCCCGGTGCTGGTGCGCGAGGGCAAAGCCGTGCTGAACCCGATGGCGGAAGGCATGGCGTTCGATGAGCCGCGGCAGCGCATGGCCATTGCGCAGGTTGGCCCGCTGGAATATATGGCGATTTGCTGTGCCTCGCAGGCGCGCGGCTCGATGGGCATGACGCTCCAGCAGTTCGCACGGCTCTGCGCTGATGAGGGCGCGTATATCGCCTATAACCTCGACGGCGGCGACTCCACCATGATGATTTTCAACGGCGAGAAAATCAACGACGTACTGAATGAAAACACCCGCGCCATCTCCGACATCGTGTACTTCGCGTCGGCATGGACAGGCGAGGAGGCGGACGAGTGAATACCGTCTATTGGGTGCTCGTCGCGTTCGGGCTTGATGTGCTGAATGCCCGTCTGTGCGCCCGGAATGTGCGCTATCTGCCGATTCTGCCCGCTATTGTGCTGGGCGCGGTGCTGTCCAAGGTCACTTATGTGGTGCTGCAATGGCACTATGCGTTCCCGCACTGGGGATGGGGCGCGTTCACTGTCCTTCGGCCGGATACGTTCTGCTTCTTCGGCGGCGCGGTCGGCGTGGTGCTGGGCGTCATCATCAGCGCAAAGCTGACGCATCAGCGCGTCCTGCCCGTGCTGGATGCGTTTGCCCCGGCGGGCGCGCTGCTGGTCGCCATTGCCCGGTTCGGCGAAAAGTATCTGGGCGAAATCGGCACAGCGGGCTTTGAGATGCCCGAACAGCTGGCGTTCTTCCCCTTTGCCCTGACGAACGAGTGGGGCGAAAGCTATCCCGCCATCTTCATGCTGTCCTGCCTTGCGGCGCTCATTGTGGCGATTGTCGGTCTGACCCGCAAGCCCGGCGGACGCGATGGTCAGCTTTTCCTGCGCACCGCGTTTTATCTGGCGCTGCCGCAAATCATGTGCGAGAGCCTGCTGGCGGAGTGCATGAAGTGGGGCTTCGTGCGGGTGCAGCAGCTCCTGTGCGCGCTGACACTGCTGGTGATTCTGATTGTGGAGTGCCGCCGTGCAGCGGGTTCATTGACCTTTGCGAGGCGCTGGTGGCCGGTTGGCGCGCTGCTCCTGTGCGCGGCGGGGCTGGTCGGCGTGGAGTTCGCGCTGGATAAGTCCGGTTTGCCCGCATTCGTGGGGTACGGCGCGATGGTCGTGCTGCTATCGCTGATTGCGGCGGCGGAATACGGGGCGGGGAAAAGGGTGAAGGCAGCCTGCAACGTGAACAGCTGACGCATTAGGGAGAATGGGCGAAGTATGGCATACGGAAAAGCAATTGAACTATTTCTGGTGGATGGCGATGCGAATGGTCTGATTACGGCAGAACTTTCCAACTGGAATGGAAAAGCCATCAAGATTCCGCGTACTGACGTGAAAGACTGCAATCGTCAGGACATCACAGAAACCGGTGTGTATTTCTTGTTTTGCCAAGAGGATGATGGTGCTGATAGCGTGTATATTGGCGAAGCCGAAAATGTGCAGAAACGTTTGATTCAGCATCTGAACGATTACAATGCAGGCAAGGAACAGTATTACTGGAAAACTGCTGTTATCTTTACTGGCAGAGACTTGAATAAAGCACATATTCGGTATCTTGAGAATAAACTGGTCAAGATTGCCCGCGAGTGTAAGAACTACAAGGTTCTGACGAAAAGTACTTACGGTGATACTGTTTTGAAGGAATCACAGATTGCATCAATGGAAGAGTTTATTGACAATATCCGTGTTCTCATCAATACGCTGGGGTATAAAGTTCTTATTCCAGCCCCTCAAGCAACGGATACGACACAATATCTGTTCTGTAAGGGGAATAATGGTGAAGCCAAAGGTTTTTTAAGCACAGAAGGTTTGACCGTGCTTAAAAACTCTCGAGTTTCTGACCATACTGCTCCTTCATTTGAAACACGCGGTAAATGTTATTTCCAGCTGCGCAATCGTTTGATTGAAGATGGCATCATCGTGGATGGTGTATTCCAAACGAATCATGAGTTTAGCTCGCCTTCAGCAGCATCTGCCGTAGTACTCGGTCATACATCGAACGGCAATATTGACTGGAAGAGTGCCGATGGAACACAGTTGAAAGACCTTTGATGAGAAAACCAACGAAGGAAGCTGACAGCATGACAAACATCATTACAGAGCATAAAAAACTGCAAGCAGCCGTGAAGCTGCTTGCCGAACTTGCTAAAGGTGTCGAATCCATCCGCACGGAAGGTCTTTTGACCATCGACGAGGCGTTTGCCGGGCTGGATGAGGAAAAGCAAGACCCGAAAGAAGCCTAAGCATCCTAACACATTTCATCCGAAAATAGTATAAAAATCAGGGGCGTCCCTCTCCTTTTTCCGAGAGAGACGTCCCATTCTTCTGTCCTTATTTCTCCACCTTCGTCAGCCGAATCCGCACATTCGCCCCATTGCGCTGATCAAAGAGCCATGCGCTGGTGGCGCTGATGCCGGTCAGCTGGTGCGTAGCGGTCAGCGCATCCGCGGATGCGCCGGTGCGGATGGTCAGACCATCCACCGCGAAATACAGCGATTCGCCCGCAAGTGTGCAGGTGCCATCGAGATTGAACGTGTAGGCGTTTCCTGCCGTATCCTGCCATGTGCCGAGCACCAGATAGCACGCTTCCTTCAGGCGCTCCTTCACGCGGCGCTCGTCGCTGATTTCCTGATAGTACGGGTACGCCTGATACACCTGTCCGGCGGCATAATAGCTTTCGCCCGCCTGATAGCAGCTTTCGCGGAAAATATCGCGCAAATCGGCGTAATCCGCGGGCAAATTCTCCATGTTCAGATTCATCAGCAGGTCAGCCACCGCCGTGTACTCCTGCTGATTGTACTGTGCGCGGGCGCTGTCGGCAATCGGGCCGTAGTAGGCGGCATACTGCGCCGCGGCGCGATCGGCAGCATCGGAATAGTCGCCCGCCTGCGTGAAGAACTGCGCTGCCGCCAGCGAAAGCGAATCCGCCACGGCTTTTTCGCCCTGCGCATAGCGCACGATTTTAAGCTGTTCATCCGCGTCGGAATAGCCGGAAATGCTTTCCAGCAGCGCCGCCGCTTCGTCTAACTGTCCGGCTTCTTTCTTTTGCAGCGCAATGGCGTAGTCGCACGCCTTCAGCTGCGTCGCGGCATCCTCATACGTCCCCAGCGCGGCGAAAATCTCCCGCGCCTCGGTGTACTGCTGATTTTGCAGCAGCAGCGCCGCCTGCTGATACTGCGTCGCGGCAAGGCTCTCTTCGTCGCCCAATTCGGCGTAGATGACAGCGGCGGACTGCAGGTTGTCCAGCGCGCCGGTCGATGCAAGCGCCTGCGCCTTCATCGTGCGCACTTCGCTGATTTTCTGCGCGCTGTCCTTGTAGTCGCCCAAGGCTTCATACAGCGCGATTGCGCCGTCGTAGTCGCCATCCTGCGCCTTCTTCGCCGCCCAGTCGTAGTTGCACAGGCGAATCATGTCCGCCGCTTCGGAGTAGTCCGAAACAGCCGTGAATCCGGCAATCGCAGCTTCATACTCGCCGCGCGAATACGCAATCTGCGCCGGCTGATACACGCAGTCTTTCAGCAGTGTCGCGACATCATTGTAATCTGCCGGCAGCTGATTCAGCAGCGCCGTCGCCGCGTCGAAATCCAGCGCTTTCATTTCCACCAGTGCCTGCTGATAGATGGCTTGCTTCCACAGGTCGTCCGCATCGCTGTAATCGCGGATGTTCTGCAGCAGCCGCGCTGCTTCCTTGAATTTTCCAGCCTCCAGCGCCTTCACCGCCGGAGCGTAATAGCTGACGTTTGCCTGTTCATCGGCATCCTCATAGCCCTTCGCAAGATAGAACTGTTCGGCGGCGGTTGCGGTTTCTCCTGCCGCTTGCAGCTGCTTGCCATAGGCGTAATGCGCCTGACGCGCCAGTTCCGCCGCGCCCTCGTAATCCGGTATTTCCTCCAGACAGGCAATGGCGGATACCGGGTCAGGATTGTCGCCCTCCAGCAGGCTCTTCGCCTCCAGATACCACGTTTTTTCGATGAGCGCTGCGCTGTCCTGATACCCGTTCAGCGCGTTCAGTCCTTCGCGGATGGCATCGTAGTCGCTTGCCGTCTCCATTTCGGCGGATAGGCGGCGATACGCGATTTCCTGCAGCTGCGTCCGCGAATTTTCGTAATCACCCAGCGCCGTGAACAGCTTTTCGGCATCATCCAGCTTGCCCTCGTTCAGCAGCAGCAGACCCTCCTGATAGTCGGCAGACTTGCGCAGGTCGTCCGTGCGCGTCTGATCCGTCAGCGTGTCCAGCAGCGTGCGCGCCTGTGCAATATCCTCCGCTGTCACGTTGTCGCTGTCCAGCAGGGCTTCCGCATGGCGGTAATTGCTTTCCTCCACCATGTCCGCCGCATCTTTGTAGCTGCTGATTTCCGCGAATTTTTCCGCCGCGGCGGTGTATTCACCATTGGTGAGCGCCGTCTGCGCGTCGCTGTACTTCATTTGCGGCACGAGGTGGAACATGATGCCGTAGCCGCCGCCAAGAATCAGCACAATCAGCACAACCGCCCCCGCCACAACGCGGCGGTGCCGACGGCGCTTGGTCACTTCCTGCTCACGCTGGGCTTGCAGCTTTGATGTTTCCTCCACGGCAACGCGGTTCTGGTCATCCGTCGCCTTTTCGCGCGCGGCAATCACGGCGTCCACCGCTTCTTTGCTGAAGTGGGTGAACACATCGCGCTTATCGCGTCCGCAGCGGGCGCACGTCGCGACAGACACGGGGTTCGGACGGCCGCAGACGCACAGCCATAGGTCGCCCTGCATTTCGGGATATCCCGCCGCCATGTTGCCTGCCACCTCGCGCAGCTCACTCAGCGCGGTACTGCGGTGCAGGTTGTTCGGCGTATACTCCGTCAGTGGCTCTTTGCCGCGGCGCCAGATGCTGCTGTTATCGTACCAAACCTTCTCGATAATCGCTTCGCAGCCGCCGACGTTCGCGGGCTCTTCCACCGGCACGGTCATGGAGAATGTACGCATGGGTGCGCCGGTCAGCCCGTGCGCACGGTGGGTGATGCGGGTGATTTCCTGTCCGTCTGGATCAAGCAGGATGAGGGTGACTTCCACGGAGACGACCTGCTGTCCGGAGAGATTGAACAGGGTCAGCTCGCAGGAAGGGAAGCCGGTATTGGGCGCATCAATGCGCCAGACCTCGACGGGGCTATTCAAATCAATCTTCAAGGGCAAATGCCTCCTTTGCAGCGTGCATTTTATTATTACTTGATTTTTCTTGTTGCAGGGGGAATCGCCTCTGCGGAGGCGAGAAGGGGGCTTTCCAGCTTTGGGGTATTGTGACTTCTATATCCCGTTCCCAGATAAACACGCGGAAAAAGTATGCAGAAGTCACCAACTCCATCGCGCGGAAGGGTCAAGGGAGGGGACTTCGTCCCGTTTCATTCTCCCTTGCGGAGTCCAGAGGCAGAGCCTCTGGCGCCTCTCCTCACTCAATATACACCATGATTTCAGAGAGGACGGAGGCGGTGAATTCAAGGCGCAGAACAACGCGCACGCCGTCATCAAGGACAAGACCAAAGCGCATGACCGTGCCGTCCACGGTATACTCCACCACGCCGTACTGACCGCTTTCTTCGTCGCCGTAAAGGTGCTCTGTGTCGTTCTCGTCAATCGCGGTGTTGTCATTGCGGAAACGGTTGTATACCTGCGCGAAAGTGTCGCCGATGCGGCTCGCGCGCGGGCCTTCCATGCCATCGGCAGCAATCAGCAGCATTTCCACCTGCGGGTTCTGCTTCTGCGCGTCGTAGAGGAACGTGATGTCGCACGCCGCGAACGTCATCGTGCGCACATAGCCGTCTGTGCCGTTCTCCACCCACACGTCGTCAATCACGTCTCCCAGCACGTCCGCAGCGGATTCCGGCGTCAGGCTCATGAAGTCAATGCCGGAGAACTGCAAGTCCGTCCCGTCAAACATGGGCAGCTCCGCGCCGTTGTAGCTCGACGGAACCTGCACATAGTCATCAAAAAGCGCATCAAAGCGGAGATTGTCGCGCACAGTGCTGATTTCCGCCTCGGTCGTGCGCGCGGACAGACCGTAAACGCGAATCGCGCTGACGATATTGTCCTCCATCGTAAAGATGACGCCCGTGTCCGTGTAGCCCTCGCCATCGGTTTCCACGCGCTCATGCACGACGTATTCCACTGTCTGCACGCGCTGACCGTCGCGCTTCACTTCGCCCCATCTCATGCTTTCCGGCAGCAAGTCCAGCACATACAGCACGGCGGATTCGCGGCTGCCGCGCAGAGACGGATTCTCGCTGTAATTCGCTTCCAGCACGATGGACAGTTCGTCGCCTACCTGAATATCGCGCGGGCCCTGCTCTTCGGCGCTCGTCAGGACGATGGAAAGCAGCTGCGTGTCAATGCTCATCGCGGGCGAATCGGCATAAATCGTGCCGAAGGAATACTCGAAGGCATAGCCGTCCTCGGTCTTGGCATCCGCCGGATCGTTCAGGGGCGTAGAGGCCATTGCCAGCGTCTGCATCCGCGCGGCGAAGGCTTGCAGTTCCGCCAGCGTCAGGGCATCCGCGCTGTTGTCCTGCGCATCTTCCGCCGATGCGAAGATGCAGCTTACCCCCATCAAGACCGTCAGCAGCAGACAGAACATCCGTTTCATCATCGTCAAGCGCTCCTTTTTTCGGAAACGATATGATTTACCAATGCTATTGTACCGCAAAAATCCGCCCTTGTACACCCTCGAAATGTGTGGAAAATGTAAACTTTGCGCAGAAAATCGCGGAAAAAGACGGTTTGCAGAAAAATATTCCACCTATTCCGCGGAAAATTCTCGATTTGCGCCACAAGAATCAGGAAGAATCCGACGCTGTTTCCAGCGCATCCGCCAAATCTCCCAAAATGCGCCAGCAACGAACATCCGCCCCCTGTCGTTGGATGGGTGAAGCGGAAAGAAACGCCGCTTCAAAAGCACAACCTTTCTTCCATGGAAAGCAAAAGGAGGCAACAATCCATGAACAAGAAGAATCTGACTCGTGTGGCTGGTCTGAGCGCGGCGGCGATGCTCGCGCTGAGCGGCATGGCGATGGCAGAAACGACCGAGAGCGCGCTCGTCAAGGGCGACGCGCTGAACCTGCGCGAAACCGCGTCGCTGGACGCGAAGGTGCTGGGGCAGTACCCCACCGGGACGCTGGTGGAAATCATCAAGGCGGGCAGCGAATGGCATCGTGTCAGCGTGAACGGCAAAACCGGCTACATGTTGGCAAAGTACCTGAATAGCGCTGACAGCGCTATCTCCGCGACCGTCCGCACCAACACCGGCACGGGGCTGAACCTGCGCGAGCAGCCGAACATGAACGGCACGATTATCATGGCGGTCAAGAACGGTCAGTCCGTCAGCGTTCTGCAGAAGAGCAGCCCTTGGAGCCGCGTCAAGGTCGGCAACCGTGAGGGCTATGTGGCAACGAAGTACCTGAACTTCGGTTCTTCTTCCGGCAGCGTGTCCGGCACGGCGGCTGTCGTTCATAACCCGAAAAGCACGCAGGTGCTGAATCTGCGCCGCGAACCGAACCTCGACGCGCAGGTGCTGGCCTACTATCACAACGGCACGAAGGTGACGATTCTGGGCAATGTGGACAGCAAGTGGGTCAAAGTACAGGTGACGGACGGCAAGATTGGCTACATGATGAAGCAGTATTTGAAGGTGAGCGGGGGAGCGGGCGAAGTGAAGCCGTTCACGGCAAAGCTGTGGAACGTCAACGGCGGCAGCTATGTGAATTTCCGGAAGGGTGCGTCGCTGAATGCGGAAGTACTTGCGCGCGTGCCGGTGGGGACGGAAGTGAAGGTGCTGGAACACGGCACGGATTGGTGCAAGGTTGAGGTTGATGGCAAGACCGGGTATATTTCGACTTGGTTCATGAAGTGGTAAGGGATAGGGTTAGGGCTAACACCCAAAAGAGCAACACGCGGAAGAAGTAAGGCAGTGAAGCCAACTCAATCGCGAAAAAGGGTCAAGGGGCGTTGCCCCTTGCGGAGTCCAGAGGCAGCGCCTCTGGTGGGGTTTGGGGCAACGCCCCAACTGCTCCACGGGCGACCAATTCAAAGGAAGAAGCCCGCAAAGGCGCAGGCAGCGAAGCGTCCCTGCCAGTAACTTTGCGCGTCCTCAGACGCGCCCCCCAACTCGCTTTCCCCACCACTTGCACATTGTCGCGCCAAATGGGCGCGACCGAGAAGCACGAAAGCCATCCTCCTAACAATTTTTCTACAACTCCATAAAAAACAGGCTCATGCCCCCAAATCACCGGGACATGAGCCTGCTTTCTTATCTTGCCTTTTCAATCAGCATATGCAGCGCGTGCTTCATGGCCAGCGTGCGGATGCGCTCGCGGTTGCCGGAGAGCGCCAGTCGAACCGCGCTTGTGCCGTCCGCCGTCGATACGCCGACGCACACCGTCCCCACCGGACAGTCCTCCGTCCCGCCGTCCGGCCCCGCGACGCCCGTCGTACTCACCGCAATGTCCACGCCCAGCCGCTTCCGCGTGCCTTCCGCCATTGCGCACGCCGTCTCCACGCTCACCACGCCGAAACGCTCGATGACCTCCGCAGGCACGTCCGCCAGAATCGTCTTCGTGTCCGTCTGGTACGTCACCAGTCCCGCGCGGACAACCGCCGATGCGCCCGGAATATCCACCAGCGCCGCAACGACCTTGCCGCCCGTCAAACTTTCGCATGTCGCGCACGTCATGCCCCGCGCCCGCAGCGTCTCAATCGCCGTTTTCGCCAGTGAACCGCCGTCTGTTTCCTCAATCGCGTACACAACATTGCCCAGACGCGCCTTGACCTCCGCCAAAAGCGGTATCAGCAGCGCCAGTGCCTTCTCCGCCGTATCCGCGCTTGCCATTGCGCGCAGCTGCACCTCGCCTAAGGAGCAGTAGGGCGATAACGTCGGATTCTCGCCGTTCTCCAAGTCGCGCAGGCGCGTGTCCACCTCGGATTCACCCATGCCGAAGATGCGCACATACCGGCTCACCAGCGCGCGCCCTGACCGCGCCATCAAGTACGGCTCGACCGATGCGGTGAACATCGGCTCCAGCTCGCAGGGCGGGCCGGGCAGGTGGATAACGACTTTTCCATCACCCATCGGGACAATCGCGCCGGGGGCTGTGCCGTTCGGGTTCATCAGCAGCGTAGAATCCGCCGTGAACATAGCCTGAGAAAGGTTGTTGAGGGTCATGTTGCGGTGATACTGCTGGAAGCGGGTGCGAACCATTTCCTCCGCTTCCGGGAAGAGGACAAGCTCCTTGCCCGCAACCTTCGCCGCCACGCGCTTGGTGATATCATCGACCGTCGGGCCGAGGCCGCCGGAGGTAATGATGATATCCGCGCGGCTGAGCGCAAGGCGGTAGGCGTCCTCCAATCGCTGCGCATTATCGCCCACGACGGTTTGGTGCTGCTGCGTGATACCCAGCGCGGACAGGCGGCGCGAGAGGAACTGCGCATTGGTGTTGAGGACTTGCCCCATCAGGAGTTCCGTGCCGACACATAGAATTTCTGCAATCATGGTATTCTCTCCGAAAGAAGGTGCTTCTTTCAATCACAGGGAATTTTGCGCCTGTGGACGCGACCAAAGGGCTTTCTGATTGTCCTTTGGGAACCTTCGTTGTCGCCACTTTTGGGGTTATTCAAACAAAATGTAGGGTGTATTCTGCTTGAATACTGCCGAGAGCGCTGCGACGTAAAAACATTTATTTTCCCAATTTGCTGATGCCGGATGCTTTCGCGCAGTCCATGACCGCCTTCGCGACGGCGGGGGCGACGCGCTTGTCAAACGCGCCAGGGATGATGTAGTCCTCTTTCAGCTCATCGTCCGAGACGATAGACGCAATCGCGCGGGCGGCGGAGAGCTTCATTTCCTCCGTAATATCTGTCGCCTGTGCGTCCAGCGCGCCGCGGAAAATGCCAGGGAAAACCAGCACGTTGTTGATTTGGTTCGGATAGTCGCTGCGCCCGGTCGCAATGACGCGCGCACCGCCCTTCGCGGCTTCTTCCGGCATGATTTCCGGCGTGGGGTTCGCCATTGCGAACACAATCGCATCCTTCGCCATCGTCGAAACCATTTCCGCCGTGACGATTTTCGGGGCGGAGACGCCGATAAACACGTCCTTGCCCTTCATCACGTCCGCCAGCGAACCGCGCTCGTTGTGCCGGTTCGTGATTTCCGCCATCTTGCGCTGCGCCGGATTCAGCCATTCCTCGTCCACGCTGACCGCGCCCGCCCGGTCAACCAGCACGATGTTGCCCGCGCCGAATTGCAGCAGGAGCTTGGCGATGGAGATGCCCGCGCTGCCCGCGCCGTTGATGACGATGTTCACATCCTCCATCTTTTTGCCAACCAGCCGCAGCGCGTTCAGCAGACCCGCGGAGACGACAATCGCCGTGCCGTGCTGGTCATCATGAAAGACGGGAATATCCAGTTCCTTGCGCAGGCGGCTTTCGATTTCAAAGCAGCGCGGCGCGGAAATATCCTCCAGATTGATGCCGCCGAATGTCGGCGCAATTGCCTTCACCGTCCGCACAATTTCGTCCACGTCCTTCGTATCCAGACAAATCGGGAATGCATCTACGTCCGCAAATTCCTTGAACAGAATCGCCTTGCCCTCCATGACAGGCATCGCCGCCAGCGGGCCGATGTCGCCCAGCCCAAGCACCGCCGTGCCGTCGGACACCACCGCAACCAGATTGCCCTTGGCGGTGTAGCGGTACACATCGCGCGGGTCAGCATGAATGCGGCGGCAGGGTTCTGCCACGCCGGGGGTATACGCGGTGGACAGGTCATCGCGGTTCTCGACCTTCACCTTGCTCTGTACGGCAACTTTGCCGTGGTGTTCCTCGTGCATTTGCAGGGCAGCTTGATTATAATCCATAAAAATCGCTCCTTTTCAGGTCGAATGATAGCACTTAACGGCATTAAGGTAACACCGCGCAAATGAGGTGGTCGGCTGGTGAATGGATTTTTCGTCAGATGCAAATGCAAATTTCGAAGGTTTACTGGAGGTAAATCGAGAAATTTGCATGCCGCAGATGGCGGAAAAGACATCGCCAGACGCGCCGCCGAATTGTGCAGTGGTGCCTTAAGTGTACCACATTTCGAGAGAAAAAGGAAGGGCGAAAAACTCCGTATCGTCAACCAAAGCGCAAAAAGCAGTTGACAAACGTTCGAAACTATGGTAAACTCAAAGCCGCATTTCGGTTTACGCAAGGAGGATTCCCGACGATGGAAAAGACGGCTTCTACAAAAAACACGACCTATACCTTGGTTGCAATTGCGCTGATGACGGCGGTTATCTGCGTGCTTGCACCGCTCTCGCTGCCGATTGGCCCTGTGCCGATTAGCATGGCGACGCTGGTGCTGTTCCTATCGATTTATGTGCTGGGCTGGAAGAAGGCGACCATCAGCGTCTGCCTGTACATCCTGCTGGGGCTGGTCGGTGTGCCGGTGTTCAGCGGCTTCACGGGCGGCGTGTCGAAGCTGGCGGGCGCGACGGGCGGCTACATCGTCGGCTATATCCCGATGGTGGCGCTGGCGGGCTTCCTGATGAGCAAGAGCGACAAGTGGTGGCTGCACCTGCTGGCAATGGTCGCGGGTGAAGTCGTGCTGTACCTGATTGGCACAGTCTGGTTCTGCGTACAGGCGGGCAAGACGGCGAGCGCGGCGCTGGCCATCTGCGTCTATCCGTTCATTCCGCTGGACATCGTGAAGATGGTGATTGTCATGCTGATTGGCCCGATGATTTCCAGCCGCTTGAAGAAGGCACACCTGAACGTTTAATACTATTTCCAGATAAGAATGCGCCAAGATGCGCCGCGAATTTTTCATTCT
>ENA-UONT01001116-UONT01001116.1-human-gut-metagenome-genome-assembly--contig:-CS20-NODE-1116-length-24678-cov-98.625391_pt1 | contig 24678 bp, 18 predicted proteins | sample MGYA00242459_ERZ724006 | MGnify/ENA metagenome assembly ERZ724006 | reverse complement strand
CATAAATGCAGTTAGCACAAGAGCAATGATTGCAAATAAATTACGCTGCCGTTCACGATGCAAACTGCGCTTTGCCAGCTTCTTTTCAATGTCACTGGTATCATTTTCAAAAGGCCATGTCATAGCTTGCCACCTCCTTATTCCACAATCCTGCCATCCTCAATGCGGACAATCCGATCTGCAAGACGGGCTATGTCGTCATTGTGGGTAATCATCACAACAGTTTGCCGGAACTCCGCACTGGTGCGCTTGATAAGCCCCAGCACCTCGGCGCTGGTCTTGCTGTCAAGGTTGCCAGTCGGCTCGTCGGCCAGCACAATAGCCGGTTTGGTAATCAGGGCGCGGGCAATCGCCACACGCTGCTGCTGTCCGCCGGAAAGATTGTTCGGCATGTTTTTCAGTTTATCTTCCAGCCCCAGCAGGTGAACGATCTCGTCCAAAAACTTCTGATCCACCGTGTCCCCGTCCAGCTCCACCGGCAGGACGATGTTCTCATACACATTCAGGATCGGAACAAGGTTATAGTTCTGGAAGATAAAGCCGATGTTGCGGCGGCGAAAGATGGTAAGCTGTTCATCGTTCTTCTTTGCCAGTTCTTCGCCCCGGACGATCACGGTTCCGCTGGTGGGAGTGTCCAGCCCGCCCATCATGTGAAGCAGGGTGGACTTGCCGCTGCCGGAGGTTCCCACAACGGCCACAAACTCACCGTCATTTACGGAGAAGTTCACGCCGTCAAGGGCGCGGGTGATATTCGGCTTTGTGCCGTAATACTTTTTCAGGTCGATAGTCTGTAAAATGCTCATACTCAAAACTCCTTTCAAGACTTTCTGCCTGCTGATAAGGGTATTGTAAAACCCAAATGTCCGCGAAATGTTACAGCGGCCCAAAAATTTCATTGAAAATCGGGGTGAAATGTTACAGCGCTCGGACATTTCAAAAATTTTTTTGAGAAATGGCGAAAAAAGCGGGGCAGCACTCGCCGCCCCGCCGATTCCATACGATTATACTGTCACTTTGATTTGTTCAACAAGAGATTTCATTTTAACGAAACTTTAGTTACATTGATTCACTCAATCGCTTTAATACGCTCTACTACAGACTGCTTCGCTAAAATGTGTCTTTGATACACTGTTACTACTATATGAACCACAAAAACAAGCACGAAATACAGGAGTAGAAACGGCCACGGGAAGCGATAGGAAATATAGGATAATCCGGGTATTTCTGCGATCTTGTTGCATAAAAGGAACCCCAGCGGTATGCCTACCACACAACTCCCTATTAAACTACCAAAAAAATAAATCCTGTTTTCTGCACTCTGTGTTTGATAAATTTGTACTTTCGTCATACCAGCGGCCTCTAACAGCGCATAGTCATGGCGGCGTATAACGGTGTTTGTAATGCAAGTATTAAGCAAATTGACAAAAGCAAACAAACATATCAACACTATCACTGCTGTAACAACAATTTTGGCGTTATAAAAATACGCCTGATATTCAGATAAATCATCCGCAAATATGGAAGTATTTATACGGTTATCCGAAGCCACCAGTGCCTTAATTTCCTCAACAGCCTGTTTCGTTTGCATATCTTCAGTACAAATGTACCATGCCAGATCACAATTTATTTCTGCTAAAAAGTCCAGATATTCAGGGGTCGTATAGAATACGCTACCTTTGTCCTTATTTTCGATGAAACCACATACTGAAAAATCAATTTCTTTTGTAGACATTCCCGTATTTACTGATGCGGAAAAATGATCTCCCAAACTCAGGGAAAGACCTGTTTTTTCATAGTAAGGAGAGGCACGATTTATCACAATCGGAATAGTGCTGTTTGTATTTGGAGAATAAGGCATATCACCCTCAACCAGTTGGGTTTCAAAACTGGTTGTGCCGACAATACTATTGATGGATAGTTCATATCTATTCTCAGGTTGACCGGGAACGACGATCTCACAATCTAATTTTTTGGATGGATAAATTTCTGTTACACCAGAGATATTTTCAATCTGCGCTTTCAATTCCTCCGTAAAAGGACTATCTTTCATCAGTTCAAGAGTAGCGTTTTCGGCAGCTGTTGAGTTCAGTTTAAGATAAATGCTGCTGTTTTCATAATACGGTTGCCGGACAAGCTCTTTTATATCAATAGCCGAAACTACCGAAAAGACTACAAATACAAGGACTCCGCTCAACACAAGGGATAGCAGCGTATAAAATGCCTTTTTACGGTTACTGAAAAAGTATTTTTTTGCCAAACCATTAGGATTGATACGACTGCTTTTTTTGAAAATTTTAGCTGATTTTATTTCCTCTGTCCTCAATGCCGCCATAGGGGATAAAGACGCAGCCAGTTTTGCCGGTGTACGGAATGACCAAAAAACAATGAACCATACAAAAGCACCGGAAAGCAATGTGCAGGCCACACTGGGCACCAAATATAATTTCAAGGGTAATACACAATTAAAAAGAAAACCCAATAGCAAACCGCCTAAAATATACTTCCAAGATAACTGTTTTCGCTCGTTATGAATGACTGCTTTGATCTGTCGGTAGGTCGCTCCCACAGTCCTCAACTGTGCAAATTCTCGTGTGCGCTGTAATATGGAAATATACATGATATTTTTAATAGCGATTCCTGCTGTGAGTAGCAGAACAATAGCAATCCCCAAAATTACACTAAGTATTTCCTGTGTGTTATCGACACGAGAGATTATCTGTGTATCTATTGTGGCATTACAAAGTAAGATAGTCGAAAATGCTAACAATAGAGAGGCAATAAACATGATAATCCCTGCGAGGAAATTTCGTTGTTTATTTGCGGATAGACTTTGCGTCGCTAATTTTTTCTCCACTTTGTGAGTATCATTTTCAAAAGGCCATGTCATAGCCTGCCACCTCCTTACTCCACAATCTTTCCGTCCTCAATGCGGACAATCCGATCTGCAAGGCGGGCAATGTCGTTATTGTGGGTAATCATCACAACAGTTTGCCGGAACTCTGCACTGGTGCGCTTGATAAGCCCCAGCACCTCGGCGCTGGTCTTGCTGTCAAGGTTGCCGGTCGGCTCGTCGGCCAGCACAATAGCCGGTTTGGTAATCAGGGCGCGGGCAATCGCCACACGCTGCTGCTGTCCGCCGGAAAGATTGTTCGGCATGTTTTTCAGTTTATCTTCCAGCCCCAGCAGGTGAACGATCTCGTCCAAAAACTTCTGATCCACCGTGTCCCCGTCCAGCTCCACCGGCAGGACGATGTTCTCATACACATTCAGGATCGGAACAAGGTTATAGTTCTGGAAGATAAAGCCGATGTTGCGGCGGCGGAAGATGGTGAGCTGTTCGTCGTTCATTTTCGACAGCTCTTTGTCCCGGACAATCACGGTTCCGCTGGTGGGAGTGTCCAGCCCGCCCATCATGTGAAGCAGGGTGGACTTGCCGCTGCCGGAGGTTCCCACAACGGCCACAAACTCACCGTCATTTACGGAGAAGTTCACGCCGTCAAGGGCGCGGGTGATATTCGGCTTTGTGCCGTAATACTTTTTCAGGTCGATAGTCTGTAAAATGCTCATACTCAAAACTCCTTTCAAGACTTTCTGCCTGCTGATAAGGGTATTGTAAAACCCAAATGTCCGCGAAATGTTACAGCGGCCCAAAAATTTCATTGAAAATCGGGGTGAAATGTTACAACGCTCGGACATTTCAAAAAATTTACGGCGGGCAGCCGGAAATGGCCGTCCGCCGTAGCTCATGATCTGTTCTAAAACCAATTCGCCTTTTGATTTCTAAATTGAGGAGTATCGCTTTCTTGATAAGGATTGTAGGTATTACGGTTACACCCAAACTCTTTTAATGATTTTATTTTATTGTCCTCTGTCCATTCAATCAAAGAAATACCGTCAAATTCCTCTATATCCCCATTGTTCATTCCATTTTTGAAATACCACTCTACAATCGTTTGATTTTCTTTATGGAAAAATTGCTTGATTTCCCAAACTACCACCTTTCCACGGGTATTCCACTCCTGAAACCAATGTTTTACTGTTTTACGATTGCTATACTGGGGACACCAACTTTCTGTATAGAGTACATCTTCCGCAAAAATATCATCAATGCCCATATCTTTCTGATAAAGCCACATATCAAACCACAGTCGGATTATTTTTTCTCGTTCATTCATAATAGAAACACCTCGCTTGTTTACTTTCATTTTGTAGGCAGCATAATGGAAAATTCCGAACCCTTGCCCGGCTCCGAAACCACTTTGATATAGCCGCCCTGCCGTGTTACGATCTCGCGGGCCAGATACAGGCCAATGCCCACGCCCTGCTGTTCGTGTACTTCTTCCTCACGATAGAAGCGCCGGAAGATGGCAGCCTGATTGCTTTCGGAAATGCCCTTGCCGGTGTCGGTCACTTTGACCTCCACATACATTTCCCACAGCACCACCGACACAGCGATTTTCCCGCCTGCCGGGGTGTACTTCACCGCATTGTCCAGCAGGTTAAAGAGGGCTTCGGATGTCCACTTGCTGTCATGGGAAACGGTCAAATCCTCCGGGCAGTCCACGGACACGGCGATTTCCTTTTTCTCCGCTGCATACACGATCCCACTCATGGCCTGCGCCACGGTATCAAAGAGGCGGCCCGGCTTCTTATCCAACTGGATCACGCCCGTTTCCAGCCGTGAGGTTTTCACAAGGGCCTGAAAGAGAAAGTCCAGCTTATCCGTCTGGCTGCGGATTCCCCGGATAAAGTCGGTGCGCTCCGCCTCGGTCATGGGCTTTTCCAGCAGGGTGTCCGTCGCCATTTTCAGATTGCTTACCGGCGTTTTCACCTGATGGGAAATATCCGATACAAGGGTCTGTAACTCCTGCCGTTCCTCGTCCACCCGGCGGCGGTTCTCCTGCATGATCTGGTAAAGCCTTGCCAGCCGGTGTCCGATTCTGGCAAGCTGGGTTTCGCTGTCCTCTGGCCGCTGGGGCGCTTCATTCCCGGCGATCATGTGGTCTAAGGTCTGGCACAGGTCAGCGGTAAACTGCGACAGCCGCTTTCCAAACGCCTGCGTCAGTACAAAAATCCCCACAAGGGCGCACAGCAGCAGCGCCCCGCCCGTCAGCAGCACCGCCGTCTGTTTTGTCACAAGAAACAGGGCTATGGTGATCCCGGACATGGAGAGGACAAGCTCCATTGCCACCCGGCCAAACAGCCGCTTTACCGAGAGGTTTTGAAACTTCATTTTGCCTCGCCTCCCGTCCATTGATAGCCCATGCCGTAAACGGTCTTGATGTAGGGCGCGCCGCCGTCGGCTTCAATCTTGCTGCGAATCCGGCTGATGGAGGTTGTCAGGGTGTGTTCGTCTACAAACCTCTCGTCTATATCCCACAGCTTTTCCAAAAGCTGCCCACGGGTCAGCACTTGCCGGGGATTTTTACGAAACAGGTTCAGCATTTTGTACTCCATCGGGGATAGGGTCAGGGGCTTGCCGTTTAGGGAAGCCGTCTGCTCCGAGAAGTCCAGAAACAGCCGCCCGTCGTCGTAAATGTCCTTGGCCGGTTTGTGGTGTTCCAGCATGGCGAACATGGCTTTGATTTTCCGCTGCAAGGCCCCGATCACAAAGGGCTTTGTGATGTAGTCCACCGCGCCCACCTCATAGCCCCGTATCTGGTCGCTCTCCTGATCGTTGGCGGTCAGGAAAATCACGATGGTATCCGGGTGCTGGGGCTTTATCAGCTTGCACAGTTCAAAACCGTTCCCGTCCGGCAGGTTGATGTCCAGCAGCACTAAATTAAATTCCCGCTGGCGGATGGCGTCGGCTGCGGTTCTGGCATTTAGGGCAGAAGTCACGCCGTAGCCGTCTGCGGTCAGGTTATAGGCCAACATCTTATTCAAAAAACTGTCGTCCTCGACAATTAAAATCTGCTTCATATCCTCACTTCCTTTGCTTTTTGCAGATAGTATAACAGGCAAATGTCCGCGAAATGTTACAGCGGACGGATTTTTCAAAAAATTATTTCTTCATAAATTATATAGCCTGTTGGCTTTTACATCAAGATTTTACAAGTGAATAGTGAAATGAAATACTACCTTACATAAAGTTTCATTACATTCTCATAATCCAACCCGAAATGTACAATGATATAGGGTGATATGAGAATGAACCAAGATGAAAGAAGGTTTGACTTTCACGGCCTCGGGGCGGCTCTCAAACGAGCCAGAGAAGAAAAGGGCTGGACACAAGCCTATGTTGCGGAATTAGTAGACCGTGACTCCCGTACCATTATGAATATTGAGAACAAAGGTCAGTATCCCAGCTTCGACCTTTTTGTTAAACTCATTACCATGTTTGACGTTTCAGTTGACCAGTTTATTCATGCGGACGGAGGGGCAAGGTCAAGCTCTTGCAGAAAGCACATTGATGTGCTCCTAAATTCTATGAATGAAAAAGAGCTTGTTGTAATAGAAGCCACAGCCGAGGGCATTAAGAAAGCCAGAGAAACGGAGGTTCCAGAATAAGGGCCTCTGTTTTTTTGCGCCATTTTAGGGGCTGTCGCTAAGTGGCAAGCAATGCCTCTGTGGCCACAAGTGGCACAAAGGCGGCTTGTTGGGGCTCGCCCCAAACCCGTATCTTCGGGCCAACATGGCCCGAAGTGTCAGCGTCGCTTTGCTCCTTGTTTTCATAATCTCAACGCTCCTTTTCCTGCTTTCTTCCCGGTTCGGTGTAGCCCATCAAAGTGTCAATGTTCGCCTTGATCGTGACGATCTCCTGCATATCCCGTCGCGCCTTTTGATATTCTCCATAGAGCTGTTTTTTCTTTGCTGTGAGCTTACGGCCTTCTTCCTTCAGCACATCCATTTTGGGGAGCTTCGCCCCGCCCAGCAGAGAGCGCATTTCCGCTTGTGCAGCCCGGTACAGTTCAAGGTCGGCCTCATGCTCCGCAAGGAATTTCCGGCTGTACTTCGTCGCCTTATACTGCTCAAAGACTGGGCGGTGGCCGGACACGATCTCATAGCCGCCATCCTCACGGGGACGGACAATAGCGGGCTGGGTCACGCCCTTGTCCTTAACGCTGGACACCATAGCCCGCATTTCTTCATCATCCCGGACTTCAAAGGGATGGTTCTTGAAGGCGTGGAGCTCGTTCAGCTTGATATAGACGATCTGTTCCTTGCCCCGGCGTGGAGCATCCTTCGGTTTTTCGGGTCCCTTCGGAGCAGGAGCGGTCTGTACCGTTGGAGCCGTTTTTTTCTCCGGTTCCTTTTTGACCGCATTTTCCGGTTTCTGTGCGGGAGCTTCGGGCTTCGGGGTTGCGGCCTTGTCCTTATCTGCTTTCGGGGGACGGCCCCGGCGCTTCGGCTGTTCCGGCTCTTTGGGTTTTTCCTCTGCTTTTTTCGGAGCCTCCGGCTGCTTTTCCGGTTTCTCCGCTTTTGCCGGGTCAGGCTTTTCCCCGCTGGGAGCTGCCGCCCGTTCCTCGACCTTCTTTTCCTTCATAATTTCAGCGAAGTTATAGACAGAAACCTGTGGGTTCTTTACCTCTGGTTCCGTCTTTTTTTCCGGCTCCGGATAAACTAGGGGAGCGGGAGGCGTTTCCTTGCCCGGCTCGCTATCCGTTACCGGCTGTTCCGGCGTTTTTGTGGTTTTATCATCTGCCATAAGCATTTACCTCCTGTTTTTTGGCATGAAAAAAGGGGCTCAACTTTTCAGTCAAGCCCCCGTGGGAAGTTCCTCCTTTCTCCGCCATGATACAAAAATACCGCCCGTAGTCTCGTTTGGGCGGTACTTTGTGTAAGATTGGCAGTCCATTATTAAGTTTTTTATTATGTTCCCTTTGTACACCGTTGCAATGTTTTATATTGCAACAAATCTGCATTAAAAAAGGACGCAGGATTTCTCCCACGCCCTCACAACTATCTGGCTTTATCTTCCATTACCTTCGCTACTTCCTTATGTGCCAATTCCTGTTTCACCTCATCCACGCCTCTAGCCTCAAATGCATCTGCATTATACTGATACTCCTGTGGTTCAGCAACCATCGGTGAATATACAACCTCTTCTTCCACTCGCTCAGCTTCTGCCCTCTCCGGCTCTGTCTGTTCCTGCTTCTTCATATTCTCCATATGCTTTTCCTTATCAAGCTTCACGTTCATAGCCAGATTATCCAGCTTATCAATAGATGCATCCAAATGAAGTTTCATTGATACAAGCATCTTTTTCACTGCTTTCATCGGAGCAAGTACTGCCTTTGTAATTGGATGTTTCTGCTCTTTCTGAGAATAATCTACCTCCGGTTTGTCAGCAAAAGTACGGAATGCATTAGCTGCTGTCTGCCCGGCTTCACGAAATTCTTTTGCAAGAAGTGCTGTCTTTGCTATATCCTTATCCGTGGTCTTAATTGCGCCTCTTACATTCTCTCGGATATCAAGAAGCCTTTTCTTAATTCCTAAGAACTCCGACACCCTGTATAATGCAGTTCTTCCCTTTGCCTTTCCTTCATCAACTACGCTCTTTGCTGTAGATTTGACCTGTGCTTTCACTTCCAATACCTGCGACTTTATCTGCTCACGTCTGGTATTAAGTCGCTCCTGTGCTTCCGACAATGCCTTTTTAGCATTATTGACAAGTGTATCTTCCTGCATTTCTTTGATCTGGTTCTGCATATTGGTTAGTTCTTCCGTCATGGAATCAATCTTTTTCTCCAGTCCATCCACATAGCTGCATATCTCAAATACATCATTTGCCTGCTCTTTCATGGCATTTTTCTTTAATAATTCGAGAAGTTCCCTTATGACCTCCTCATTGGTAAGTGTTTTTCCTGCTTCCATATCCATTCTGTTTCCTCCATTCTGTAAATGGGGCAGCCTTGGCCGCCCCTGTTCTCCGATTGCTAATTATCGAAAGGGTGTTGCCTCTTTGTCCTTCTCTTTATCGGGATTGCCATGATGTTTCTCAGCACTCTCCCTAGCTTTTTCATTGCTCTTATCCTTTGCTTTCTCATATTCCGAGATAATCTCATTATAGAGTTTTTCCCTGAAATCCTTTGTGACCGGATAGCAAACATCCTGGTAAATAGGCTTACCCTGCTCATCCACCTGCTTTGTTTTATAAGAAGGCATTGATACAAAGATTTTCTCTTTGCCTTGCACGATATTGATGTTATTTACGATGAAACTGTTTTCAAAATAAATGCGTGCAAGTCCCTTGATGTTACTGCCTTCCCTCTCATAAGGTGTCACAGTTACGGAAAACTCAGGCATTTCCTGTATTCTGTCCCGCTTCTGTGTCTCCTCTTTCTCCGGTTCCCTGATTCTTGCATAGGCATCAAGGATATTGGTATAGAGTTCCTCACGAAACTCTGCTGTGATAGGATTGCACACATCCTTATAAATCACACCATTGCTTTCATCACGCTCATTGGAGCGGTATCTAGGCATTGATACAAAAAGCTCTCCCTTGTCCTTATTCTCAAGGATTGCAATATTGGTGATCTTAAATGAATCACCGAATACCACTGTTGCAAATCCTTTGATATTGCTGCCCTCTTTTGCCCTTACTTCGTTTACCTTAATTGAATACTTCATATGCTATTCCTCGCTTTCTTTTTGTTCTTTGTTTTGCTCCGGTATGATAAACTCACACCAAAGCTGTTCTATCTGTTCACAAGACAATCTGCCATTTAACCAGTTGCCAAGTGTAACGACCATTCCGTCCTGCTCATAGTAGAGCCACTCCTGTGTTTCAATGTTCCCCTCATACACGATGGTCACATCAAAATCAGGCATAAATAATCCTTCCTCTGCATCCCATACACAGGCTATTCCCTGTCTGAGTGTCAGATTCAGGCTTTCGACATACACAGACCAGCCGCTTACGACTATCTGAAATTCATCATCAATCTCTGCAATATCATCCTCGATGTCAATTAGCTCTTCCATTTCCGATACTGCATCTTCTATCTCACCTAACCGGTATCTCTTATTCATCCATCACCGCCTCCTTATAAATGCACCTGACTACAAAACGCATGGTTCCTTTCTGGGAACAGGTAAAAAGAGTTAGTTCTTTTTCATCGCCCTGTGTCTTGATGCTGTTATCATACGGATTTACTACCTCTGTCTCTGTTACCTCATAGATATGCTTCAGCCCATTTTTGTCGGTTATCATTACTTCATCACCTATGGATATCTGACTTAGTGGTGTAAAAAATGTGCCATATCTGCTGCCATTGTGACCGCACAATACACAGTTGCCACTCTCCCCAATCCCTGCTGTTTCTTCTATATGACCGATCCCGGCATTAAGCACTTTACTTGTGGTTCCTTCCATTACCGGATACCGGATATCTATGCCCGGTATCTCAATGATACCGATAACACCGCCTTCTTTAAAAATGGCTTCATCCTCTTCACTAATGGAGGTTTGCTCTTCCTCCACATCTGTTTCTTCATCGTAATCATCCTCCAATGTCTGCTCAAATTCACTTATGAGCTGTTCTGTCTGTTTTTCTCCTGTTGCCCGCCAGAAAAAAGGGACTGCCATAATGGCAATCCCTGCTGTAATCAGTAGTCCTGCGACCACTTTTCTTATGCTCATATTATTCACTCTCCTATCGTGTTCTGCCCTCTCTGTCGGCTGGATAAGCACCTTTATCCTCTGCTACAATTGCTGCAGATTCCATCCTGTCATCTGCTTCTCTTTCTTCCTCCGGTCCGCTCAGGTCTGCATCCACAGCCTTTGCGTTCTCAAGGTCAAGCTGGGCATTCAGTTCACACTGCCTTGACAGCTTTTCTTCCAGTTCCTTGCTGTATGCAAATGGCTTGTCATACTCTGCCTTTGATGCTTCAAGGTCATTCTGGTACTGCTCAATCTTCTTTTCTAAGAAATCAATGTTCTCATGGAGTCCATTGAACAGGTTTTCCAGCTTTACCATGCTGCCGACCGGACTTGTGGAAAGTTCTGCCTTGTACTCAGTCTTTCCACGAAGCACCATATAATTGATACCAAGGAAGTTCTTTTCCACAAGCAGCTCAAATCCATGGAACTTGCCGATTGCAGTTGTCTCTCCGGTCTTACATTTGCTGATTGCTTCAAGCATCATCGTTCCTCCATCCACACGCTCTGTGTAGGTTGCTTTGCCTATGGTAATGGCAAATTCCGGATTATCAATCAGTTCTTTATCCCTTGCCTTTACATCTTCTCTTACATTGGCAAGCTTTTCTGTTGCTGTCTTAATAAGCTTCGGGTACTTAATCATAAAGTTATCCTGCAATCCATATCTCTGATTGTCATAGGATGCCTTTAAGAGCTTTAATCTCTGGACATCATTGTCAATCTCCATCTTTTCCTTGATTAAAGGATTGCCTGTGGCAACCGCTTTAATCTCTGCATAGGAAAGTGTTGCCTCATCGATATCCTCACAGCTTCGGCTTACAGCCTTGCTTGTCATGACCTGACTGATGAATCGCTGCTTATTTTCAACAAGCGACCAGTTGTATGCATCAAAAGTTCCTTTGGTGACATATCTATAGATTGCCACCTCTTCATTTTCGTTGCCCTGCCTGATGCCTCGTCCTTCCCTCTGTTCAATGGAGCTTGGCTTCCAAGGACAGTCCACATGATGCATTGCAACCAGATGTGTCTGAACATTAACGCCAGTACCACATTTATCTGTAGAACCTATAAGCACTTTTTTCTTACCTGTTCTCATTTCCTTAAATAGTGCATCCCTCTGTGCGTCGGTCTTTGCATCATGGATAAATGCTATCTCCTCTGCCGGAATACCATACTGTATCAGTGTTTCCTTCAGATAATCGTAGATGGTAAAATCCTTATCCGGTCCCGGTGTGCCGATATCCGAAAAAATAAGCTGGCAGCCTATATGACCGTTGGCATTTCCTTTCTCATATTCTTTCCATACATTCTCCGCTACCTTATTGAGCTTTCCATCTGGATTATTTGGTGCGTCCTTATCAATCAGCCTTGCATCTGTTCCGAGTAATCTTGCCTCATGAGTAATCTTTAGGAAGTTGTCCACACTTGGATCAACTCCACCGCCTCTGATACGCTCTGCCCTCACAACAAAGTCTTCCATGACCTGCTTCACATACCAGTCAGGCTCCGACTCCACTATGATAGGCTTGCCGCCACGAAGAGCCGGCACATCAAGGTCAAGCATGTCTGCGGTCTGCACATCTGCTACTTCACGAAAGATATTCATAAGCTCCGGCAGATTCGTAAACTTATTGAATCTGCTCTTAAAACGGAAACCGCTTCCCTCTACAGTAAGCTCCAGTGCTGTTGTCACTTCACCGAAGTTCGCTGCCCATGAATCAAAGTGATAAATTCCCATCTCTTCAAGTGCTGCCTTCTGCAAGTAAAGCTGCATGACATACATCTCACACATGGTATTGGATATCGGTGTACCTGTCGCAAACACAATGCCTCTGCCATCATTTATTTCAGACAAATACTGGCATTTAAGCTGCATATCTGTTGACTTTTTCGCTCCACTGCTGCTGATACCGGACACATTATTCATCTTGGAAAAAATCGCAAGGTTCTTAAAATTATGTGCTTCGTCTACCATGATAGAATCTACACCCAGTTCCTCAAAGGTAATAAGGTCATCCTTCCTGCTCTCATCTGACAAGGATTTCAGCTGTTCCTCCAGTTTTTTCTTCTGGCTTTCCATCTGTTTTACAGTCCATCGCTCTCCGTTACGCTCCTTCATCTCATCAATCGCATAGCTGATTTCATCAATCTGCTCGTTAAGCATCCGCTCCTTTCTCTCTGCGGAGATTGGGATTTTCTCAAACTGCGAGTGTGACATAATAATGCAGTCATAGTCACCTGTCGCAATCCTTGATACGAACTGCTTTCTGCGGCTTTTTTCAAAATCACGCTCTGTGGCAACCAGGATATTTGCTGACGGATAAAGCCTTAAAAACTCTGATGCAGTCTGCCCGATAAGTGGCTTTGGAACAACCATGATTGTCTTATTGGCAAGTCCAAGTCTCTTCTGCTCCATACATGCAGCCATCATCTCAAATGACTTTCCTGCACCAACACAGTGTGCCAGCAGGGTATTTCCTCCGAGAAGGATTCTTGCCACCGCATTCTTCTGATGAGGCTTTAGCTCAATCGCCGGATTCATTCCCGGAAACTGTAAGTGACTTCCGTCATACTCACGCAGGCGGATGTTATTGAATGTCTCGTTGTAATACTCCACATACTTCTGTCTTCGCTCCGGCTCTGCAAACAGCCACTCCTTGAACTTCTCCTTGATCATGTTCTGCTTTTCCCTTGCAAGCATTGTCTCATTCTTATTGACTTCGTAATGATATTTGCCATCACCGTCATCAATCCTGTCCCTGACTGTTACAGTTTTAAGGTTCAGCGTATCCTCAAAAATAGAATAAGCATCCATGCGGCTTGTACCATAGGTCTTAGTAGCTGCCACTGAATGCTTATCCATGCTCTTATTCTCGATGAACCATTCCATGCTCATCTTATTTAAGTGTACCTGAATGCCTGTATTGTAAAACTGGCTTCTGACTGCCCTTGCACGCCTTGGCGTATTGAGAAGTTCATAGATAAACTGCTCATAATCAAGCGGTTCAATCCATGTCGTACCAATCTTTACATCAATATCCGAGGCTTCAATCCATTCCGGCTGCACCTTTTCAAGTGCTGCCACATTGCCTGCAAATCTTTCTGCCTGTGGATTGTCTGTATCCGCTGCCATAGCCTTTGCTACACGAAGCTTGTCTCTCACATTTCCGGAAAGATACTCGTCTGCTGTCTCCCAGCCGATATCGGGATTGTTCTCGTTGTAGCGGTCGGGATTTAAGAAAATCAATCCATCCAGTTCTTCCACAAGAACTGCCCTTCTAAGCTCTGCCAAAGCATCGTCACTTAGAGTTATCTCATCCACTGTCTGTCCAGACTTTTCTGCAAGTTCTTCCTTTGCATTTGTAATATCCGGCTCATAGATAGAAAGCATATAGGCAAGATTTACATATCCAAATTCATTGACGGATACATTTAATGCTTCCACAGCGGTCTCCACTCTGTCTATGACAGTCTTTGCCTTAATCGTCTGCTTATAAAACATATCCGCTTTTTTCACCTCCCCGTCTTCATTTACTTCCTCAAGACTGCAAAGAAGTGGGTAATCGCTGTCATCTCGAAATGCTATTCTGTTTGCTTTTGAAGTAATGGCTCCATACTGCTTTACGAAGGCATCATATTTTACATTAAGAAGTCTCTGCTTATCAGAAAGCTCCTCCTCGCTGCAGCCATCCATCTGGATATCAATCAGCTCTCTTGTTATCTGTCTGATTTCATCAAGGCATCGGATTCGCTCCTCGGCAGTCTGTGATACTTCTTTTCTTACCATCTCGGAATTTTCCCTGTAATAGAGCTTTCCTTCAAAAAATGTGTAAGTGTAGTTTCTCACATCCGGATCAGCCGGGATAACTTCCTCCGTCTGCTCCACCTCATCTGCCACTCTCTCAAAATCTGTCATCTGGGCTTTGATATTACCGATAGCCTTATTGAGAGTCTCATACATATTGAAGTTCTCATCATTATTCACACAGACTGTATATCTGCTGTCCTGTCCGTAAATCCTTGTGTCATATTCCATAGTTCCAAGCATCATCTCCGGATGCTCTGCAAAATAAGAATTGACTGCAATTCCGTTCTCGGTCACACTAAGGTGTACCCAGTCAGGCTCAATATCAATCTTTCTCTCCCTCTTCTGCAAAAACAGGATATCTGCTGTCACTTCGGTTCCTGCATTATCTTTAAATGCAGTATTCGGAAGTCTTATCGCTCCCACAAGCTCTGCTCTTTCAGCCAGATACTTTCGGATAGTAGGATTTGCCTTATCAAGTGTTCCCTTTGTGGTGATTACAGCAACCATGCCTCCCGGTCTTACCTGATCAAGTGCTTTTGCAAGGAAATAATCGTGGATACGGAAGTTATACTTGTTGTACTTTGGATCAAATACCTTGTAATCTCCAAATGGCACATTCCCGACAACCACATCAAAAAAGTTATCCGGATATGTGGTATTCTCAAATCCTGTGATACTGATATTGGCATTCTGATAAAGCTGCTTTGCAATTCTTCCTGAAATGCTGTCAAGCTCCACCCCATACAGCTTGCTTCTCTGCATTGGTGTCGGCATACTTCCAAAGAAGTTACCGATACCCATAGATGGCTCTAATACATTGCCGCCTCTGAAACCAAACTGGACAAGTGCCGAGTTCATGCACATGGCAATCTCCGGTGAAGTGTAAAAGGCATTGTTTACTGTTGCCCTAGCTGCAGCATACTCTTCATCCGATAACATCTCTTTGAGTTCTTTGTACTCTTTGCTCCAGCTTTCATTATTCTCGTCAAATGCCTGTGACAGTCCGCCCCATCCGACAAACTTCGACAGAACTTTCTGCTCCTCCGGTGTGGCAAGCCTGTTTTCTGATTCAATCTGCTTTAGAGTGCGGATTGCATCAATATTCCACTGGTATCTGGTCTTAGCTCCACCTTTTTCCATTTCCCAGAGGTTATAGTGGAAGTTGTGTTTTTTCTGTACTGCATCATCTGAAACTACATGTCCATTCTCATCAATCTTGGTTTCCCAGCCATTCGCTATTGCTCTTTCCCTGGTTTCAAGACGATTGGCTTTTACACTATCTTCGATATCAAAAAATCTCTTATAGACCGGATTCATCTTATCCCTGTCAGCCTTCTGCTTTGTCTCCTGATAATACCTTTTCTGGTCTTCTCCACAGTAAAATGGCTGTTTTACCATATAGGATAAAATCTCGTATAACTCACGCCAGTCGAGTGCACCTTCCTTACGCACACCATTCCTGTTCTTATAGCTGATCTTCACATAACCGCTTCTGATTGAGTACTCCACAAGACCATACTTATTGTTGGAATATGCCTTTCTTTCTGCATTATCTGTCCCTAATGCAATATCCCTGATAAGGTCAAGTTTATTGGGCATAAATGCAAAATCAGACTGCACCACATCCATAAGGAATGCCCTAAACGGAGTGTAGCAGCTGCAATCTGTTACAAGAATCTCCGCCGCATCACGCAGGTCTTCATCAAGCTCTGCAATACGCTTGGCATAATCAATCGGTGTAATATACTGAAGCTCTGATGGATCTTTTTCAGTTCTTTCAGCTTCTATCTCTGCACCATATTCTGCCTGTGTTACCATGCGGTCTTCATCGGCAGTTTCCTGTGGTGTCATGCCTTTTGCACTTACATAATCTCTGTTAGAAGCATAGCTCTCCGGCTCATCCGGTATTGCATAATCATCAATCTCTGATTCTGCCTCTTCCGGTTCCACTTCCCGATATTCGGCATCAATGACCTCATCATCCTCACGGAGTCCGTCCATCGCAAGCTCATCAATACGAGGTGTCTCAGGCTGGTATTCCCCTGTAAGAATAAGGACACCAAGCTCTTTTTCGATATCTTTCCACGAAACATATCCTTCAACCTCTCCATCCTCATCTCGCCACTGAAAACGCAGTCCATTCCCATGAAATGTGTCATATCCGTGCAGTCCCAGTCCGTCAACCGGCCAGCCTGCACCTCCCTGACCATATTCTGCTTTGATACGCTTTGCCCTGGTTCCTGCATCAATCTCAGTTTCAAAAATCTTGCATACCCTGCCCTTGCCACCGATAAAACCTGTACCTCTCATAAGCACCTGTTTGATATACTCACTTGGTACTGTTGCAGACTTTTTGGGATTCAGGTAATTGTATTTACCTGCTAATGCAGCTTTTCTGTCCTGCTCGAACTGACGCATAAACTGATTATTGTTTTCGTCCTCAGTATGAATGGTGCCAATGCTTGCCTGCCCGTTCTGGTCGAAAAAAAAGGAAGCCTGTGTATATTCGGCTTCCTTACTGACACCCAATGAATTGATTTCATCAAGTTCCCTATTCAGTTCTGTATCATCTGATTCTAGTGGAATCGCATCACTATCTGATTCAGTACCACTTCCTCTGCCTGCATCTTCGCCTGCTCTCTTATCTTCCACATCTCCATTGTCGATGACGGATTCTGTGGCTTGTGCTTCGCCAGATACTGCATCTCCAGCTGGTCGTACAGCTGGTTCGCTTCCTCCTCTACCGCTGACATCTTCTCGTACATCTTCCCGAATCTCATCAGCGTCTTGTATCTTGCCGGCTCGTTCTCCTTTAGATAGTTCATCGCCATCCTTCCGTATTTGCCCAGCTTCGTGAGATCCTCCGTCTCGTCCGGCATCTCTATCTGCGGATAAAGCAGTCCGTCCACTTCCTTGTAAGTCATTTCTTCTAACATATCCAATTCTCCTTTCGCTCTCGATTGCCTTTAAGTTACGACTAAATTCTCTAAGAACACTACAGGAGACATCGCATACAATGGAACCAAGACGGTAAATGATCTCTTCGTCTTTGATATTTACGATCTGACTAAAATCCCGTTCTTGCACAGATAAGTCAAATCCGCATCTCGTCCCTACAGCATACATGACACTTGCATATACAAGCTGCTCCATGTCCATTTCCTGCTGTAAGCCATTGCGTTTCTTACTTTCTTCCTTTATCACACTACCTGATAGCTGCATGAGCTCGGTCATTCGGTCTCCGAACTCTTCTTTTATTATAAGCCAAACATCTGTTCCTGTAAACTGTTTTAATATATTTTTTAGAGACTCCCTGTCGCTGTTATCGTACTGCTCAATCTGACCTTCTGACACAAGAAAATCCACATAATCCTTAAGATTTTCTCCCTCAAGGTCCCATGTCAGCTTAACATTCTTCCCTCCGGTATCACTGATATCAAAGATATACCTCATGCGTGGATTCAGTGCCCTTGACGGGAAGATAGCGCAGCCTTTCGCACCACGCTTTACATATCTTCCCACCTTTTTCCAGGTATCATAATCTGCCATGAGTGTGCTTTTTTCCGGAGGTCTTTGCGCTGTTACCATAACGATATTGTCAAATTCATAGCGGTATAACTGACCTGCGACCTTTAACACATCCTTCCAGTTCTTTTCTGATCTGGTGATGTTACCAATCTCAGAATCGTATATCGCTTTGACCTTCATATCAACGCCCATACCTTTGTCCTCCTCTACTTAAACATCTCTGCAAACAATCCCTTCAATACCTTTAACTCATCCTTATCCAGCTCGATTGCAAATTCATTGTCGATTGCCTGTTTTTCGCATTTATCCTTTTTCTTTGCAATCTTACGCACCACACGAAGAAGCACATAGCACTCCTTGGACTTTGCAATGCTCTGTTTAAAGGTCAGCTCATCCTCATCGACTGACTTCTGTGTCTGATAGATAATCTCTTTTATCTTATCATTGATACCATCTACTTCCTCAATGGAAATAATAACGGATGCCTTAGAAGCACCCGATCTGTCCCACTCCTTATGAAGTTCCTTTACTAAAAACTCCATGTTCTTAATTACTGTTGTTGAATCACTTTTCATCTTGCTTTTCCTCCGTTTTCTTTTAATGAAGAAGGGAGCTGACCTTCGCTGATAGGCGCAAAATCTACTCCCTTCATGTCCTCTGCTCCAAGGACTATCTGCTCTGCATAATACATATCCATTGCCTTATTGATGGCATCGTCAAGCGACTCTGCCTTTACTTTCTGTACTCGTGAAAGCACTTCTTTTATCTCAACATCAAATTCCTGTTCCATATGATATCGCCTCCTGTAAAAATCTCATCACCGGCTCTTTTCTTCCTTTACCTGTCTTTCCTTAAAGCCTTCATCGTACTTTCCATCTTCCAGCCTGTCGTAAAAACAGTCCTCTTCAATCGTTCCAAAATCCTCATACATCTGGTGAAGGAAGTCATTCTGCAGCTTCTTCGGTACATCATCATCCTTTGACATATCCTGATAAAAATAGAACTTCTGCTTTAGCTTTGCCCTGTAATCATAGATATCCTCTATCTTTTCCGGTGTGCCATACTCCCTCTTGTATGCCTTGAAATTTGTAGTTGAAAGTGTGGAACCTAGATAAATGCCATGCTCCCACGATACCCCGATTGTGGTATTGTCCTTTGTAGGCTTCTCATCCTTCGGATAACGCTTATACTCTGTCGCACCAAGGGCGATTGTAAGAGAACCTGACTTCATATCCATCACCACAAGATTTCTTGGTGATAATGCTTCAAGCACCATGTAATCATGGTCATTGAAGTTATGAAATGTCTGTCCCCTTTCAAATGATCTGTCCACACTTTCATAATGCAGGTTAAAATCATCCACCCAGCCCTTATCGGTCATTCCAATCTCCTTAAGCTTTGCAACACATTCAGAAGAACTGGCTTCTTTATCAAACCGAAATTGTTTGGAATCGTTATAAAACCCCTGAAGAAAATATCCCAGCTGAACATCATCCTTACAGAACCTTGCAAATACAGTAACATTTGATGCTCTGTAATACTCTGCGAAGTTATCTGCTTCACCAAGTGTCCTTCCCAGCTGCAACAAATTGTCTGCAAGCTCTGACATGTCATCAACTGCTATAAAACTCTTATAATCATCCAGAGTCATCAGCATATTTGTCTCTGTTCCCCTGTCGTTTTCTGTTACCAGTATCATATCTTTTAAATCCATTCTTACCTCCAGTCTCAGAGAGGGACTATGCCCTCTCTGCAAATTTCCTGTTATGGTCTTCCTATCACAACAATATTTCCTGTGCTTGCCACATCTCTGTAGACCACACCAAGACTTTCATTAAGTGCCTCTACCACCTTGCCATTTCCGACATATACTGCCACATGGCTGATGTTCTTATATCTTCCGTTGCTTGTAAAACTGTAGAAGATAAGGTCTCCCGGCTGTAACTCATCAAAGGAGACAGTCTTTCCGGCTTCATCCAGTCCCTGTGCCTCCGCTGCCGCTGTGGTTGCACCGCCATAACTAATATCCACGCCTGCATCTTTCCATGAGTAATATGCAAGAGAACTGCAATCATAATAATTGCCGGAATCTCTCATATCCTGACTGTATGGAAAACCAACTCTGTGAAGTGCGTATGAGCAGACTTTTTTCTGCCTGCTGTCAGTGATTCCACTAAGAATAGCATTGATTTCATCCTCTGTCATGGAACTTACTCCCGGACTGCCGCCTCCACCACCGCTTCCGCTGCCAGCGTACCCAAGCTGTCCCATAAAGTCAGCACTCATAATCTGCTCAAGCATTTCCACCTGGTTAGCGTCAAATCCATACACCGAAATCATATCCCGATAAGATTTGAGTGTGACATTCACATACAGAACCGACTTCGTGACAGTAGTTACATTACCGTCTGCATCTGTTTCTTCCACATCCTTTGTTCCGGTGCTTGTGGTGTATGAACACATATCATTTACAACTGCCTGCAGCCAGCCTTTAGAAGTATCATTCATGACTGTTGCAGTATCTCCGACACCATGCTTGACCATATAGACTGCCATGATGTCATAGTAATTGCTTGGATTTTCTTCCATACCTTCATAATCCACATAGACAAGCTCTCCAAGGTCATATCCGGTATGCTCATTCACTTTCGTGTTCACATCCCGGTTAAACTCCTGCACATAGGCACTCGTTACTGTCTGCACGGTATCTCCTGATTCAAGTGGTGGCAGGAATAAAGCAAATGGAGAATTGTAAAGGATTGCTATCACCGCTATAACCGGAACCGCAATCATGGCAACTACAAGAACAAGTAATAAAAGCACCAATCCGATAATCGGTGCAGCTGCCTTTACCCAGGTAATCGCTTTTCGCACAATCAGATCCTTTACCAGCTTTGCCACACTATCCGTCTGATTCTCCTGTGCTTTCATCTTATCCAGAAAGAACTTTATCTTCCTGCTCCGGTTTGTCATCTTTTCATCCTTGACCTCTATGGACACACCTGCCGCATATCCGGCTGCCATGCCGATTGCCGTGCCTACTCCCGGTGCAACCGCTGTTCCTGCCGCCGTAGCAGCTGCCTTTGTAGCAGTTTTCGTTGCAACCTTGGCAGTAGTCTTTGCTGTTTCTTTTGCCGTCTCTTTAGCTACAGTCTTGGCTGTATCTTTGGCAGCTTTCTTTGCTGTCTTTTTTGCCAGCTTCTTTCCTGCCTCTACCTTCTTGATACGCTTCTTTGCCTCGGCTGCCGCCTTTTTCCTGAAAAGTGCAGCCCCCTTAGAAGCAGTTCCGGTAACAGGGCGGCTTGCTTCATATGCAAGATATGCTGCCTGCGATACCTCCTGACCGCCTTCCACCTGATCTGTTACTGCCCCGGCTACAAGTGCTCCAGTTCTTCCTGCAATGTGAAGATTCGTGTTCTTGGTCTTGATGGAAGTGTTTGATTCCTTAAGGTTTTGCTTGAATCTTGATAATCCCTTATTCTTCGGCTCCGACTGATGAATGGTACTCTTGCGATAGGACTTCTTTCTATCCGTATCAGTTACCTTTGCACCAGCTGTCTTAGGACCTCTCTCTACTGTATAGATGTTACTCCCCTTAATCTTGGCTCCCTTCGGTTCGTGGGCATGAATCTTGGCTTTCTCCTTGGTGTGAATGACCATCGGTTTGTCATCAACCTTTCTAATTTTCAATTTTCTCACCTCCTACTTTGAAAAATAAAATAAGCCGCTAGGGAGCAAAAATTACTCCTTAACGGCTATGTAAAATCATTCAATATTCAATTATTAAAAGCAACATGAAACTGAAATTTCACGCAGACTATTCCTATACCGTAATGTCTATTCTGACCGATGATTTCTTCTCACCAAAATGCTTTATTTCGATATCCTTCATTTCCTCTATAACATCTTTTTCAATTTGGTGAACATCACTTAATTGTAAATCTCGCTTCGAATCATTTACTATTTTTGCTGCCTCATCTACTGAAACAGTTGTATCTGATGTTAACTGTTCAGACATTTCAGTATCGTTTGAATCCTCTGCAACCTGCCCCTTTTCTATAGATGTCTCTACAATTTCCTCTTCTGTTGGCAAATCCCTATATTCTGTACTTTTTACAAATCTTGTGAATGACTCTACAGCTCTAAAAGTATTTCCCATGATACGTTGAGCTTCCTTAAGCTTTTCACTCTTTGGAATATTTGGATTATTCACGATACTTTTTAGTTCTGCCAAATTTCCATTCATCTCATTTACTTGAAGCCTTTGAGCCTCTTCTTTTGTCTTACATCTCTCCAACCTACGCTCATAAGCTTCTTGTTCCATTCTTGCCGCTTTATATTCCATATAGGCTTTAGGGTCTTTCTGACGAATAGCATCTTCTTCTGAAGCTGTTAATTCTTGACCGCTTGCAATCTTGTTATAAATCTGACTATATGCAGAACTTTCTTTGTCTCGCTCAAGTTGCTCTCGGAAATGCTGAATCATGCTTTCTTCCTGACTTGTTACAGTCATACCCTCTTGCTTCTTTACAACATCCCCGGTAGCCTTCTTTTGCTCCCAATCATTTACTAACTGCATCTGATTCACAGCGTTTCGTATTGTACCTGCAATCATAGCACACCTCCAATTCCCGGTTAATGCTACGATTAAATAGTGATATCAAACTTCATACCCTGTGTTGCCTTTTCTTCTGTTATCTTACTCCAATCCAGTTCAGAAATCTTTTCAAATAATTCTTCTTTTGAATTTGCCTGAATTGTAGTCCGCTTAACAGTTACATCCTTCTTTTCCTGCTTTTTCTCCTCTGCACGTTTTTCCTTTAATTCTTCAAGCCGTTCTTTCTGCTTTTCTGTAATCTTCTCCAAATCAGCAAAAAGTGTCATCTTTCCATCATCATCAAAGGACATAGTTAACTTATTTAATACAGTTCCACTATTGTCTGTCGTTCCCCAAGCACGTTCAAACCCAAACTGTTCATTGATTTTATCTGACATCTCAACTGCAGTTTTTACCGTAGACAATTTTTCCCGTGCATATTTCTCATCGGATGCCATTCTTTCAAGTTCAGCACTTGAAAAAACAACTGTAAATTCCTTATCGCTTTGGTCTACTAATCCTCTGAAATCATCGCCTTTATCAGCAATAATAAAATCGAAATCCGCATTATCCTTACGCAATGTTTCCAGATATTTCTGTGCCTTAGAAGATAACTTATCTTCGCTGGATTTTATTTTCTGTGCATTGGGCTGCACATCTTTTGCTTTCTCTGTGTTATTTTGCTTACTAACAGTATTGCTCTTATAATAATCTGTTACCTGTGTTAAATTAGCTGCTCTAATCATGGTATCATCCTCCTTGAAAATTGATACAGAAATCCGTTTCTATATCTGTAATATCGGCACTTTATATCCAAAAGTTAATAGTGCGTAAAATTCAAATTTTCTTTTCCCTAATAATTACAAATATTCCTTGGAAATTGCTTCCACACCATACATTTCCATAAATGCATCCAGGTCCGCTGCATCCCCAATCAACATATTCTCGTCAAAGTGTACGATAAGCATATCTTAAAATCCAGCCACATGTTCTCCGGTACAAATGATACATTTTAGAACTGCTTCCTTATTTATTTTTCATATCGAATCTTATATGCTTTCTTCTTAAAAATAGGGAATATCTAATTTATTATCATCAAGGTCGGACATTCATCCGACCTCTTGATTATACTATAGATTCTATAAAAATTCATCTGTTATCACTGCAGCATTGCTTCTTTTTTCTTCTGTTCCGCAATCTTCTCATGAATGTTGGTATTATACAGCCTGTACAAATCCGTATCCTTGCTGATCTGATTATCAAAGGGAATTACTACCGAACCACACTTAATAAGTCCCATTCCAGAGGCGGTATTAGTTACGAACCGAAGCTGTGCCTCTGATACCCCGATAACCTCCGCCATCTTTGAACTGTCTGTATTTGCCTGCTTCAAGAGTGCCACAAACTCAGAGTTTGCAAGCATTGTGGTTGCTGTGTAATTCTGCAACAGATCGACAACATTCTGCGTGATACCGGTACAAAGACCTCCCTGCTTTCTTACCTTCTTCCAGAGCTGCTGCAGATATTTTGCAGAATACTCCGAATTAAGCAGGACATGGAACTCATCAATATAGAGCCATGTTGCCTTGCCTCGCTTACCATTCTCAACAATCCTGTTCTGAATGGACTCCATCATAACAAGCATTGTGATAGGACTAAGCTCTGTACCTAAGTCCCTGATGCCATAGACTGTAAATCTGTTATCCACATCCACATTTGTCTGGTGGTTGAAGATGTTAAGCGAACCATTTACAAAAAGTTCCAAAGACAATGCAATGTCTTTTGCCTCGTCCTCCGGCTGTGCCATGAGAATATCGTAAAAATCACTCATTACCGGGATATACTTCTCTTTGCTCCTTGCAATGTCGATATACAGTTTTCTCACACAGCGGTCGATGATTGACTTCTGTCTTGAATTTAAGCTGTCACCGATGCACTGCTCACAAAGACCAAGCATGAACTCGCCCTTTTCTCTTACCATTCCCTTGGAATCATTCGGATCAAGGCTCCATACATCCATCTCCAGCGGATTCACATAGTTATCCGTGTAGGTGGACATATTTACCACTGTTCCACCATAAGTCTCAGCAATATCAAAGTATTCGTTCATTGGATCTATGACGATTATTTCATCATCTCCCG
>ENA-UONT01001108-UONT01001108.1-human-gut-metagenome-genome-assembly--contig:-CS20-NODE-1108-length-24875-cov-15.602538_pt1 | contig 24875 bp, 16 predicted proteins | sample MGYA00242459_ERZ724006 | MGnify/ENA metagenome assembly ERZ724006 | reverse complement strand
CTCCTTCGGGAGAAACTTCTGCGGACACTTCTGCAAATCCGACGCTTGCAAACGAGAATACTTCATCCACAGCTTCTCACGATGCACAGCTTCCGTCCGAATATCTTCTGAATTCAGCCATTCGCCTGTTTCATCAGATGGGGCAGATCTTCCGAGACAACGCCGCGCCGCCGAGCAACCCAATGGGCATCCGCATCGACTCCAAGCGCCGCAAAAAGCTCATGCAGAAGCGGCTGGCAATGGGTCATAAGCAGGATGACCACGAACAAAATTACGGTCAGACATTACAATAACAGGAGGTGCATTTTGGCACAGTACATAGAATTTACCCCAGAACAAAAAGAACGTGCCGCAACCGTTGATCTCGAAGAATTTCTTCTCCGGCAAGGCGAAAAGCTCATCAAATCTGGCCGGGAAAAGCGGCTTACCAGCGATCACAGCGTCACGGTTCGCGGCTGCGAGTGGTTCGATCATGCCTCGAACGAGGGCGGCCGCGCTGTCAGCTTTATACAAAAATATTACGGCAAGAGCTACGTCGAAGCCATGTCCATGCTGTTGGGCGAGAGCATGGAGCCGGTTTATCCGCAGGCGGAAAAACAGGAACAGGCCGATCAAAAGCCCTTTGCACCGCCCGTTCCGAACGCGAATATGCACCGTGTCTTTGCGTATCTTCTCAAAACGCGCGGGCTGGATGCCGACGTGGTTTCTTACTTCGCCCGCAGAAAACTGCTCTACGAAGACGCGGCGCATCACAACGCTGTGTTCATCGGCACGGATGAAGGCGGCTGTCCGCGCCACGCCCATCTGCGCAGCACGAACAGCTTTGGCAAAGCCTTTCGCCTGAACGTCGAGTCGAGCGACCCGCGCTACAGTTTTCATCATACCGGCACAGACGGGAGCCTTTATGTATTCGAAGCCCCTATAGATATGCTCTCGTATATCTCCATGAACCCACATCAGTGGCAGGAGCATAGCTATGTTGCCTGCTGCGGCACGTCACCGATTCCGGTGATGCAAATGCTGAAACCGGATACGCAGATCGTCTATCTTTGCCTTGATAACGACGATGCTGGGCACAAAGCCAGCGAACGGATGGCAGAACAATTACGCGAACGCGGCGTTATGACAGAGCGGCTTGTGCCAGAACTGAAGGACTGGAACGACGATCTGCTCCATACCCAGAAGGAGGAACTTGTCCCATGCCTGAGTCTGTAGTACCGCTGATTGCGGTCGGCGTGGTGATCGTTCTGTTCATCGTTCTGCTGTCCGTCCTAACGAACAACTACTCGCTCAACGGCATCAAATCCAAAACCGTGGGCGACGGTCAGCATGGAACCGCACGATGGGCAACCACGCAGGAGGTCAAAAAGACGTTCGCAAACGTGCCGTTTGACGTTGTAAGCTGGCGAGCGGGAAAGAATCTGCCGGAGATGCAAGGGCTGATCCTCGGCAGCACGCAGCGCGGCAAGCAGTTAGATGCGCTGGTCGAACGCGACGATGTGCATTGTCTGATGATCGGCGCATCCGGCGTCGGCAAGACGGCATTTTTTCTGTATCCAAATCTCGAATTTGCCTGCGCCAGCGGCATGAGCTATCTAGCTTTGGATACCAAGGGCGACCTCGCACGAAATTACGGCACGATTGCGAAAAAGTACTACGGCTATCATGTTTCCGTCATTGATCTGCGCAACCCGACGCGCTCGGACGGGAGCAATCTGCTGACGCTCATCAACCGCTACATGGACATCGCGCGGGAGCATCCGGACAACCTTGCAGCGCGGGCGAAAGCAGAAAAATACGCGAAGATTCTTGCCAAAACCATCGTCAATCCGGGCGGCGACGACCAGGATCGCGGACAGAATGCGTTCTTCTATGACGCAGCCGAAGGACTTCTCACGTCGGTCATTCTGCTGCTTGCCGAGTACGTTCCACCGGACAGCGCAGGGCATGAAAAGCGTCACATCGTGTCCGTGTTCAAGCTGGTGCAGGAGCTTCTAGCGCCGAGCGGACAGGGCAAGAAAACGGGCTTTCAGGTGCTGATGGACAACCTCCCCTCGACGCACAAAGCGCGTTGGTTTGCGGGCGCGGCGCTTAACACGTCGGAACAAGGCATGGCATCCGTCATGTCCACAGTGCTGTCCCGCTTGAATGCATTTCTCGATTCTGAGCTGGAGCAGGTGCTTTGCTTCGACAGCGCCATCGACGCGGAACACTTCGCCGCTGAGAAATCCGCAATCTTTCTTGTGCTTCCGGAGGAAGATTCAACCAAAAACTTTATGGCGGGCTTGATGATTCAAAACCTCTCACGGGAGCTTTTCTCCGTAGCTGATGAACACGGCGGAAAGCTGCAAAATCGTGTTGTCTTCTACTGCGACGAGCTTGGCACGATGCCGCCCTTTGACATCCTGCCCCTGTTCTCCGCAGGCCGAAGCCGCAAGCTGACGCTTGTCCCGATCATTCAAAGCCTTGCGCAGTTAGAGAAAAACTACGGCAAGGAGGGGGCAGAAATTATAGGCGACAACTGTCAGGACACCATCTTCGGCGGGTTTGCCCCCAACAGCCAGACGGCGGAGACACTGTCGAAAGCTCTTGGCAGCCGGACAGTCCTTACCGGTTCCGTCAGCAAAGGGAAAGACAGCAATAGCCAGAGCTTGCAGATGGCGGAGCGTGCGCTTTTATCGCCCGATGAACTGAAAAATCTCCCGAAAGGAGAATTTGTTGTCATGAAAACCGGTACGCACCCGATGCGCACGAAGCTGCAATTATATTTCAAATGGGGCATCAAGTTTGAAGAACCATATCAGACACCGGAACGCGCCCAGCGCGAGGTTTACTACGCGGGAAAGGAGGAATTGCTGATGAATATCAAGAAAAATCTGTATTCCCAGCCGAAGTCGGTTTCAACGCCGAAAGCGGATGACTATATGAGCAGCTATGGCGAGAAATGAGCTTCTTCGGTGAAATTTACGCCGATCCTGACCTGCCGCACAGAGCTAGGACAGTCTATATGTACCTCCGCGACCGCGCAGGCGGCGGGAGCTGCTGGCCGGGCATCAAAACAATAGCCCGCGACTTGCATCTCTCGCCGCGCACAGTGCAAAGGGCACTGAATGATCTGGAACGTGCCGGATACGTCCAGCGCCAGCGCCGCCAGCGTGAAAACGGAAGCTGCACGTCGAACTTATACATTATAAATATGAAGGGCAAATAGGAACGCTGGCGCTCCCACCAAGGGGAACGTCCGCGCTTTTGCTGTCACCAGCGCCGCGACAACACGGCGCAGCTTGAAGGACCAACTCTAGCTGAGAACCAATACAGAAAAAAGAAGCCCTAAAATAAGGGAGAGCCATCCTGCAAAAAACAGGATGGCTCCTAGAGTTATTTGAGAGTAATGTTCTGCCGGGACGCTGTGTCAAACATGCGAACCAGAATTGCAGAAACCTCGCTGCGCTTGATGCTGCTTGCGGAGTGGAACGTACCCTTCGCGTCGGACCCCGTCAGGATGCCTGCGCGATAGAACTCGTAGATTTCCGCCGCGAACTTGTCGGTCATCTTCACGTCGGGAATCGAATTGTCTGCCACGGTATTGATCGCCGCGTATGCGGATTCTGCACCATGGAAGATATGCACGAACTCACCGCGCGTGACTGGCGCATTCATCTGCGCATCCGTGTAATTCTGATATGCCTTTTCAATGATATCATTCGCAACGGCATATTCGACATAGGAGCTGTACCACGGGCTTCCATTGCTGAGGGTCACCTTGCCGAGATGCTCGAGCTGATGCAGCGCGGCCGCCAGCTTGATCGCTTGCGCGACAGTCAGGGTGCTGTCCGGTCTGAACTCCGTTGCAGTCACGCCATCGATCAGATTGTTCTTCCATGCCGACCGAACACTGTCATAATACCAGTCAGCCTTGGAGATATCCTTGAACGGGAACTTTTCTTCGGTGTTGCCGGACAGGATCGGGAGGATCGGAATGATGGGATTCGAAGGTCTCGAAGGCTTGTCCAGCTTCGGGAGCGTTACATTTGCAATTTCGTCCGTTCCGTCTGCATCCGCGAACTTCTTTCCACAGCTTGTGCATTCCCAGTATTCAATGTTGCCTTCAGCTTCTGTTGTCGGCTCTGTACGGTTGACATGCTTGAGCGCATGCTGATGCGCAGCGGCGGTTTCAGCGATCACGATATAATTCATCTGAATCGTCGGGTCGGTAGATGTCGCTTTCACACTCAGCTCGACTCTGCCGGCAGTATTTTTCTCTGCATTCGTCAGATCAATCCGCATGGTCTTAACAGTATTGTTGTTTTCTGCAACGGTATACTGCTCTTGTACATCAGCAACGCTGCCAGCATGCAGGGTCACGGTCGGATTTGCTGCATTCTTCCAGGAGTTGCCCATGCAGACCGTTACGTCGTATGCTTTGGGTTCAAGCTCAAACTGATAAGAAACATATCTGGGATTGATACCCTTTTCGAACTGCCCATGCGCATAACGGAAGGTTTCCGTCTTTGCCTTGCCATCTGTGAGATCTGCTTCATGATTGGAAAGCGCACGCTGGTAGGTTGTGTAGACGGCTTTGTCAGATTCGGACTGAACTTTGCTGCCGCCATTCCAACCAAGATTTTTCTCGTCATCTGTCTCCATAACAATGCCCCAGGTATATCCCGTTTCAGCGTCTGCTTTGAGAGGCTGGTCAGTAACGGAATTGAAGCGTCCAAAATCATCTGCTTTCCCACTAACTGTGTCAGGGTCATGGTCGCCGCAGTCTACAAAATATACGACATTCTTTGATTTTTTTACCAACTCATCAAGAGCGGCAGCGAGACGCTGATAGGCATCGGTGATCTCCCATGCGGCAGGATTTTCGGCGTCTATCAGAGCTTCTGCGCGTTCGGCGGCTGCTGCCGCAGCGGACCAGGAATTCGAGGTGTAGTCCGACGCAGTGAGTGCCTTAAAGCGGGTCAAAAGCTCAGACAGATTCTCATTACTGATGGAGAAATACACGCCAACACTCTGATCCGAAGTCACATTGCTGACCGAGACCATGTAGTGTCCGTCCTGTGCAGTCGGAGTATGCGGCACTCCGTTTACGAGAACACGGATGTCTGTCAAACCGGCGTCCGGATAAATGGTGACTTCATACGAACCGTTTTCTTCAACAACGTTCATATTGCTGACCGCTTTGCCGCCCTGACTGGTCGCAACAGACACATTGTACTGTGCGGCCTGTGTAATCGGCTGGGTCAAAGCCATCGGGGTAATGACAAATTTGTCGAAGTTCGGCGTTTCATTCCTGACCCACGTCGTTGCAGGCAGCCATTGCGTGCCGCCGTATGTGACATTCCAGCTGTTGTCATTGTAGACGCGAATCGTATTTTCGCCGGCCTGAAGCTTCAGGGTGATCGTTTTCTCGCGGAAGGTATCGTCCGAGAACGTGTTCATAAAGAAGTACCGGTCTGTCGAGGTCTTCAAATTCCGGTAATCAATCATCCACGGCTCATTCTGTGTCAGCTTGCCCAGATAAATAGAAGCAGGGATTTTGTTTGCGTCAGCCAGATACCCTCCGGGCAGAGTGACCGGCTTACTGTCAGTCGCTTCGCTGATGAGAATGTAATTCATCTGGAGTGTATCATCGTTGGATGTTGCCTTTACTTTCAGATCGACTTTGTCATTTCCATTTGCTAGGTTAATACGCAGCGTTTCGCTGACATTGCCGCCCGATGGGATCGTGTACGAATGGCTGGTCAGTGTGTTGGCTCCAATGCTCAGTGTAACAGTCGGATTTGCTGCATTCTTCCAGGAGTTGCCCATGCAGACCGTTACGTCGTATGCTTTGGGTTCAAGCTCAAACTGATAAGAAACATATCTGGAACTGATTCCGGCACGATCCTGCCCATGTGCATACCGGAAGGTTTCCGTCTTTGCCTTGCCATCTGTAAAATCTGAGGGATCATTGGAAAGTGCGCGCTGGTAAGTCGTGTAAACGGCTCTGTCAGATTCGTATTGATGCAAGCTGCCGCCGCTCCAGCCGAGATTCTCCTCGCCATCTGTCTCCATAACAATGCCCCAGCTATAACCGGTTTTGCTATCTGCACCGTAAATCTGATCCGTTACAGAGTTGTGTGTTCCGAACACATCGCCGCTGCTGACTGTGGACGGATCATGGTCGCCACAGTCAACAAAGTAAATCGTGTCGGCTACAGCTTTTGCAGGTTCAAATTTGGGGGAATCGGACTGACCGTTTACCTCAAAGACTGCGTATTTATCAGTAGCTTTAATATTGTAAGAGTGGCTGCCCGCCAGATCTTCGTTCGAGTGGAAGACCTGCATCTGATAGCTGCCGGCAGCAGGTGCGTTATACTTGAATTCCAGATATGCGGGATCCGCATATGCACCCGGAATGCTGGCGACATATGTTCCGCCGGAGGCACCGCTGCTCTGTGCGGTCTGGATGCGATCCTTCATGGATTCCGGAATGGCGCTCTCTGCTTCGATCGTTTTGCTGTTTGCGCTGTCGCCCGTTTCGCGGACGCGCAGATAATCGATCGCTGCATCGACGCTCGTGTCAATGTCCACAACGTTGATGCCCTTCTGCAGATAAACGGAAGCTGTTGTGGTGTTCCATTCGTTTGCTGCACTGAGGGCAACCGTCGCATTCACACGATTAAGAACGACGGCAGAGTTGCCGACATAAATATTTGCAGAACCGGCAGAAGCAGACTGATACCGCAAAGAGAGATTGTAAAGTCCACTGTTTTCCACAACGACAGTGAAGCGAATACCACCGCCAGCGGTTACGCTTCTGCTGTTCAAGCCGGTGACATAGCCGCCGCCGGAATAGCCATCAAACGACGTTTCCGTTTTGACGGTAGAAGCTGCATTGCCAAGCAGCTTATTGAAGTCTGCAAGCTCGGCCTCATAGACCTTGTTCAGCAAAGGAAGCGCTTGTTGATAGACGCCTGCGTAGGAGACGCGGACAAAATCGTGGAAGAGCATATCGTTGTCCACGGCAGAAAGCGTCTTGACCGTAATGGTATGCGCTCCGGCCGTCAGATCATAATACTTCGTCTTGATCCCGGTCATTGTCTGGAACAGGGTCGATTCCATTGTAATCGATTCTGCCTCGCCGCCATCAAGGCTGAAGCTCTGCTCCGCATTGACAGGGTTATGCTGATTCATGTCATTTCGCACAGTCCCCTGACCATTGCCGTAAACAAATTCGAGCTTGTATTTACCGTCCACGGGGACGTTGATCGTGTATGTCAGTTCCGCGCCGGTCGGCATATTGACAGCGCGATTGCCGGAGCCGGACATATAGTAGGACGGGTTGGAGCCTGCTGCAGTTGCGGCAGCGCCGCCAGACAGCTCTGCCTGCTCTGCCTCATATACATCGCCGCTGCTGCCTTTGAGGATCAGGCCTGCCATCTGAGCGTCGGTCTCGGATGCTTGTGTCAGCGTAACATTGTAGGCATTTTCAAAAAGTGCATTTTCGATCGTGACGGTCACGCTGCCGTCCTCGGCAACGGGATATACGCCTTTCAGAATGACAGGCGTATCATTTGCAGCACCGTGGAAGCCGGAAAATGCGGTTTCCTGTACTGTTACATTCACATATTCTGCGTTTTGGAACGTTTGCGTCTTTGTGACGTTGTTCAGCTTTACGTCGATGCTGCCGGTATAGCCGCCAAGCAGCGTCGTGGAAATGCGCTTTGCCTCGTCTATCGTAGAGACACCGTAAAGCTTGTCATAGCTGGTCGTGCTGGAAACCGGCTGCGTCTTGCCGGACATGTTTCCGTACCACTGATAAAGCCACCATGCGCCGTTGCCTTCATTTGCTCCGGCCGCAAGATCGTTCAGGTTGTTCGCCTGATGCCAGAAAGGCAGACAGCCGGTGATCTTTTCGTCCTCCAGCCGGGAGATCCAGTTGACCAGTCGGCCGGGAACACCGCAGTACGCCATTTCCGCATATTCATTGATGCAGATCTGCGGGATTTCCGGCATCCCTGCTGTCCCATTTTTTTCATTGTATGTATCCCAGTCTGTCTCAGCCCAAATTTTACGGAAGTCACGCATATGTTCGGCTAGACCATATTCCGGTGAAAGGCAATTGGTCTCCAACTCATGCCAAGTAATAATGTCCGGTATGCAGTTGTTGTTCGCACAGTACTGAATATATCCTTCCATGCTCTGTCCAGCACTAAACTGAGCACCGTATGCGCAAGAGTTGGGGCCTGCAAGCGTTGCATTGGGATCGGCGTCCTTGATAGCGTTATAGTACTTTTCCCATGCTTCATAGAAATTTCCGCCAGCTGGAGTGCCTTCATTGATCGGGATGTAGACGATTGCCTGATCAATATCGATTTTTCCAAAATTGTCTTTCGAGCTGTCCGGCGTTCCGTGTTCCTGCTTCCATGCGTTTTTCCACGCAACGACTGCCGGGCAGATGTAGTTTTTCAGATCATTGCAATACTGCTCGATGGTTGCGGTCACGCCGAACACACCGTAGTAGTTGCTGTTGTACATCATGACCTGCTGGCCGCCACTCTCCAAAAACGTCTTTGCAACGTCCAGCGCATCGCCATACGGATGCTCCGTACCGACCGCGCCCTTCGTGCAGAGAATTTTCGATTTGAGCGGAACAATGGTGTTCGTAGTCGGAACATCCTCACTGCTGACACCGTACAGGAAACCTGCGGCGCCGTGGATGATCTCGCCGGTGTTATTCGCCGGGTCAAGATCGACACTTAGCGTTGCGTCAGCCGCAGCGGCGCTCGCGCTCGGCGTGATACCGGCGAAAACACCGAGCAGCAGCACGAGCGTCAGCAGCAAACTGACTGCCTTTTTCATTTGCATGGTTCATTTTCCTCCTTATAATTTTGGATGTTATCATTGTCGCATATCCACTAAAAATCAGCCATGGGAGAAAAATAAGAATGGTTGAATTCCTTAACAGGAAATATCTTCCGGTGTCTCGCTGAACAGCACATTAAAAAATTCATCCTTTCTTATTTATTTTTCTCCACAACCGCTGCGGCATGGTGTAAAATATTAAAAAAGGATGGCAGAGATATACGACGGAGGCTTGGCTATGCGGCACTTGATTCACTTGATTTGCAGAAAGCGATTGAAAACCTCAATCTGCATCCTATTTGCGCTGGTGGCCCTGATTCCGCTCGTCACCATCGTTGTCAGTACCTATTGCAGTGACCGCCGTCAGATCATCGAGAACCGCGACCAGCTTGCGAGGCTTGATCTGACCCATGTCACACAGGAGCTGGATTCCGAAATTGGAAGCTATGAAAACATTTTGTACCAGCTCTATACTGATAGCGAACTTGCCGAAAAAATTCGTCAGTTAAATAACGATGAAGCGTCGGCTGTTGCGAGGAATCAGATCAGGAGAGAGCTAAGAAGCGTGTTTTGGCTTCGGGACGATATTACCGCCATCACCGTAATTGCAAAAAATAATGAGCAGGTCTTTTATGACCGCCTGTCTACCTCATTGCAAACAAATCCTTGTATTCACAATTTTGACCTGACAGACGATGAATTGTTTGCGGCTCTGTCCGCGGCAAAAGGTTATACGATCTATCCTGTGCGCTTTGCAACGCATTTTGCAAACAGCGATTACTATCTATTTTATATTGGACACAAGGGACTGAATGAAAAAGCGATCACCCAGACTGATGCTGTTTTTCTGATGAGCGTCGATGTGGATCTGATACGCACAGCGCTGAAAGCAAGCAGTTTTTCCAACGAAGAATACTACTCCTTCATAATTGACCAGTCCGGTCATGTGGTTTTCCATCCGGATCTTTCCTGCATTGGAGAGTTTGCTGGAACATCCACTTCCGACCTGCAATCGTATATTACGCGCAGCACAGTTATAGGTGGAAAGAATCTGGTCTATTATACGCAGAACAGTGCGCAAACCGGATGGACTGTCATCAGTGTGCTTGACTGCGCGCCGTTTACCGCAGCGATCGACCAGAGACTTTTGATCAGCCTGAGCATTTCCGCCCTGTCATTTCTGATTGCATTTGCCTTTGTTGTCATGATCACATCGCATCTGACACAGTCTGTTGAACATACCTGCAATACAATCACAGAGCTGACTGCCGGTAATTTCAGCGCGCGTGTGGAGCTGCGGCAGGAGATGTCACCGGAGATCCGAACGATCGCAACGGGGCTGAACAGGTTGGCCGATAAATTGAATGTCCTGATTCAATCGGAAAAGGATTCTGCCGAAAAAGTGAAAAACGCCGAGATCGCGGCGCTGGAGGCGCAGCTGAACCCACACTTTCTTTACAACTCGCTGGACACGATCAACTGGATGGCGATTGAGCAGGAGCAGTATCCGATCTCCAATGTGGTCAGCGCCCTCGGGAAGATCCTGCGATATGGAATCGATAATTCAAATGGGATCGTGACGATCGCAGATGAGCAAAATTGGCTGAACCAGTATCTGTTCCTGCATCAAAACCGCCTGCGCAACATGCTCCAATGCGATGTGCAGATCGCAGAAGAAACGCTTGGACTTCGCATTCATAAGCTGCTTTTGCAGCCGTTTGTGGAAAATGCAATCATTCACGGCTTTTCTCAGGATCAGGAGTTGTGCCGCCTGCGCATCCATATTTTCCGTGTAGACGAGCTTCTGCAAATCGAGATCTCGGACAACGGGCGCGGAATCCCGGCAGAGGTTTTGGACCGTCTGAGTCTGGATCGCGATGCGATCCAGAAGAACAAACGGTATCACGGAATGCAGAATGCGATCAACCGTCTGCGCCTTTACTATGGAGAGCGTGCATGGATCCATGTAGAAAGCAGTCCGGAATCGGGAACCCATATTACCATTCGGATTCCGCCGGAAAAGGAGGGATAAGTCATGCGGATCGTGATTGTGGAGGATGAAGTCCAGACACGCGAGGGGCTCAGCCGCCTTATAGAGAGAATTGATCCGCGATACCGCGTTGTCGGAAGCGCAGCAAACGGGCAGAAAGGGTTGGAGCTGATTTGCGATAAGCGGCCTGATGTTGTGATCACAGATATCCGTATGCCGCAGATGGACGGTCTTGAAATGATTGAGTCGCTCGCACGGCTTAATGTTACACCAAAATATATTGTAATCAGCGCCTTCTCAGAGTTTTCCTATGCGCGCCGTGCAATGTCCTTCGGTGTCAGCGAATACCTGTTGAAGCCGATCTCCATGATGGAGCTGAAGCAGGCAATGGAAAAGCTGGAGCTGCAGCTTCAATCGGAGCGGATGCACACGAACGAGCAAACGCTGGAGCAGACCATCGCAGCAATGGTGTTGGGGACGGATGGAACCAATTCGGAAGTTCTGACAAAAATTGCAGAAAAGTACCGTCTGTCACCAACGGAACCGATGGCGCTCGTCTTGTTCTATCTCGGAGTTCAATATGAGGAACGCAAGAATTCCATTATCCACTTAAGCTATCCCAAATTTCAGGTGGAGTGCGCCCAGATAAGCACGGTGTACCTTTCAAGCAAGCGATCTGTGCTGCTGGTGCTATCCGGATTGAGCTGTCCTGACGAATTTTCAAAATGGTTGCAGAGCATCGTGCAGATCCATTCCCAGATGATGTGGAAGGATATAGATATCTCTTACGCAATGTGCCATGGGCTGCCGGAAATTCACAGCACCGCAATGGATCTTCTGAAGATCGCGCCGTGGAAAATCTCTCTGCCGGGGCAAAAGCTCCTATGCTATCCGGATGTCCTGCAAACGCCGCACACGCATTGCGCGTACCCAAGCAACATTGAAAACGGTATGCGCGTGGCAATCTGTGCGCAGAATGCAGAAAAAGTGCAGCAGTACTTTGAACAATTTGAAATCTATTTTTCCGGACGGCAAGTATATCTGCCACAAGAGATCAAAGACTCTTATACACGCTTTCTTTGGAGCGTGACCAACGTTTCAAAAGAAGTTGGACATGTTTCTTCCACGGAAACAAGGTATAAACAGATGGTCGAACATATTTTGCAGGCACAGAATCTGGGTGAGCTCAACAAAGTCCTTCATTTTGTCGCAGAAGATTTATCTGCCCGGATGAAGCACGAAGCAGCAGCGCAGGAGAATCTGACAGTTAAGCGCGCAAAAAGCCTGATCCATGAATTTTACAGCGACGGGATCACGCTGGAGGAAATCGCGCATAAGCTCGGAATAACGCCTGAATATCTCAGCACACAGTTTCGGAAAGAAACCGGAAACACCTTCAGCAACTACATTCGGGATTATCGAATCAAGAAGTCAAAAGAACTGCTATTGGGAACGCAGCTGAAGCTCCACCAGATCTCTGCACAGATCGGGTATTCCGATCCGAAGTATTTCAGTCAGGTTTTCAAAAAAGTAGTAGGTCAGCTCCCGGCAGATTATCGGAAAACACAAAAATGAGCAAAAGCGGAGGGCCGCAAAGCCTCTCCGCTTTTGCTGCAAGATGACCGATTTTGCAAAATCACATTAGAAAATTCAACCTTTCTAAATTATTCCGAGTTTTCATCTTTCTGCGTTTGACCTATGATGAACGTACAAACGACGGAATGACGTTTGAATTCAAATCAAAAGGAAAGGACACTCACCAATGAAAAAGTATATCGCACTTCTGCTGGCGATCGTGCTCTGCCTGACCATTCTGGCCGGCTGCGCATCACAGCAAACACCGGATGTTTCCGAGCCTGAGGATACAACTCCGGAACAGACCACCACGCAGACAGAAACCCCCGCTGTCGACGAAACTGCTGAAACGCAGGATGTCGAGCTGTGGTACTACTGGGAGACTGAATCTCACCAGATCACCCTTCAGGCAGCGATCGATGCCTACAATGCATCGCAGACCGCTTACAAGGTGACTGCCAAGTATGTCCCATTCGCAGACTTCAAGAAGCAGCTTTCCATCGGCGCTGTCGCAGAGGCTCTGCCGGACATGGTCATTCTTGACTCTCCGGATCACGCTTCCTACGCATCCATGGGCATCTTCGCTGACATCACCGGCAAGATCGATGTTTCCGGCTATTTTGAAGGCCCCGTCAACTCCTGCACCTATGACGGCAAGCTCTACGGCGTTCCGTTCGGCGTCAACTGCCTGGCTATGTTCTACAACAAGGATATGCTGGCAGAGGCTGGCCTCGAGGTTCCTACGACTTGGAGCGAACTCAAGGATGCTGCTGTAAAGCTCTCCGACGGTTCCCGCTACGGCTTTGCATTCTGCAGCGTGCAGAATGAGGAAGGCACGTTCAACTTCATGCCGTGGGTCTGGTCGGCAAAGTCTGATTACGCGACCATCGGCGATGAGAACGGCGTCAAGGCACTGAGCTTTGCGAAGGATCTGATCGACTCCGGTGCGATGAGCAAGGAGTGCATCAACTGGACGCAGGGCGACGTTATGAACCAGTTCATCTCCGGCAACGTTGCCATGATGGTCAACGGCTGCTGGCAGATCCCGACCATGCGCAGCGAGGCTGCCGATCTCAACTGGGGTGTCAGCCTGATCCCGATGTGCGATGACGGCGAATATGCCTCCGTCATCGGCGGCGAGAACTACGCTGTCATCGAAGGCGGCAACGTCGACGGCGCGCTTGATTTCCTGAACTACATGACCAACGAAGATGTTGTTGTTGAGCTCATGAGCGGCTTTGGCTACATTGCCGGCATTGAATCCATTGCGCAGAATCAGTTCAGCGGCGATGAAGACTATCTGAAGTTCGTTGAGCAGATGACTTACGCCAAGGCTCGCGGCCCGCACGAAGATTGGCCCTCCATCTCCGACGCGATCTCCCTTGCGTTCAATCAGGTCATGACCGGCTCCGCAGCTCCGGCGGATGCAGCGGCTGAAGCGCAGGCAACTGTTGACTCCATTTTGAAATAATTGCTGCTAAACCCGGGGAGCCTCGACAACATCGGGGCTCCCCATTTTTACAGGAGGTACCGCGTGAAAACATTGAAACGGTTTTTTCGATATGAACGTGCAGGCTGGCTGTTTGTCCTTCCTGGCCTGCTTTATATGCTCGTATTCGTCGGATATCCAATCATTTATAATATCGTCCTGAGTCTTCAGGATGTCACACAGAAGAATCTGATCTCAGGCGAACGTCATTTTGTCGCCCTGAAAAACTATATCGCGCTGTTCCATGACAACGTGTTCCTTCATTCCATTGGCAACACACTGATCTACACGGTTTGCTGCCTCGTACTGCAATTTGTGATTGGCTTTGCACTGGCGCTCTTTTTTACAAAGAAATTCTCATTCTCCAAACCGGTTCGCGGCCTTCTCATGATGCCGTGGATGATCCCGATCACAGTCACGGCGCTGATGTTCAAATTTATTTTTGGTACGGATGTCGGCATCCTGAATTACATTCTGAAAAGTCTCGGACTGATCTCACAAAACATCGACTGGCTGACCTCTTCCGGAACAGCAATGCTTGCCTTGATCGTAGCGAATGTCTGGATTGGCATTCCGTTTAATATGATCCTGATTTCCACCGGCCTTACCACCATTCCAACCGAACTGTATGAAAGCGCATCCATTGACGGTGCCGGAAAACTCAGTACCTTCTTCAAAATCACACTTCCGCTACTCCGTCCGACGATCGAATCGGTTTTGATCCTGGGCTTTATTTACACCTTCAAGGTCTTTGACCTTGTCTTTGTGATGACGGGCGGCGGTCCGGTCAACAGCACACAGATGCTGTCCACATATTCCTATAAACTGTCGTTTGGCATGTATAAATACAGCATGGGTTCCGCAGTTGCGAATGTTCTGTTTGTGCTTCTTATGCTGGTCGGCCTGCTGTATCTGAGAGCTACAAGAGAGGAGAATGCCGCATGAATCGTGAACAGAACCTGAAGGGGCATAAAAATGTCATCTGCTGCATCTTTTCCGTAGTGATTTTAATTGTACTGCTGTTTCCTCTCTACTGGACGCTGGTCACTTCGCTGAAAACAGAGCAGGAAATTTTCCAAATTCCGCCCACTCTCTGGCCGAACGTTCTGAATACGAAATCCTATACCGCGCAGCTCGATCATGGCGATTTCAATATGTTCCGTTCTTTTGGAAACAGCCTTCTGATTTCGCTGGGCGCTACGGTCATCAGCGTTGTGCTGGCGGTTCCGGCATCCTACGGGATTGCCAAATATAAATTCCGTTTCCGTAAAGGTGTGCTGTTGACATTCCTTGTAACACAGATGCTGCCGGTTTCCGTTTTGCTGACGCCGATGTTTTTGATGTTCAAAAATATGCATTTGTACAACACATGGCTGTCGGCCATTCTTGCCGACGCAACGATCGGAATCCCGTTTTCCGTATTGATTTTGAAAAACTATTTTGCCTCCATTCCGAACGAAATGGAAGAGGCGGCCTATATTGACGGCTGCGGAAAATTCGGTTCGTTTTTCCGTGTGCTGATCCCGATCGCAAAACCGGGCATCATTGTCTGCGCCATTTTCTCCTTCCTCTATGCATGGGGCGATCTGGCGTATTCCATGACGTTTATTCTCGAGCAGGAGGCACGCCCCATCACCGCAGGTATTTACAACTTCATGGGACAGTACGGAACGAAATGGAGCTATCTGACGGCGTATGCCATTGTAACGATCATTCCTGTCGCACTGATTTTCATTTTCATGCAGAAATACATCATCAGCGGTATGACAAGCGGCGCTGTAAAGGGGTAAAAACATGATTACAACACAGGAAAACAAACTTATCTATACGTTCAATCAGGAAACTGTGCTGATCGAGCCGTGGGGCAAAAATGCAATTCGTGTTCGTGCGATCAAGCAGGCGGCGTTTCCGGAGGAAAACTGGGCGCTGACGCAGCCCTGCACACATTCCTGCACGATCGCACAGTCAGAATGTTATGCGCAGCTGGAGAACGGAAAAATCACCGCCCGTATTTCATCCGGTGGCAAACTGACGGTCTATAACAGCACAGGCAAAAAACTGTTCGAGGAATACGCGCGAAATCGGAGAGATATTCTTGACCCGAAGTGCAGTGCCATTGAAGTCGAGGCGCGAGAATTCCGCCCGATTCCCGGCGGCGATTACCATCTGACTGCACGCTTTGAATCGTTGGATCCAAATGAAAAGATTTTTGGTATGGGGCAATACCAGCAGCCGTATCTGAATCTGAAGGGGGCGGATCTGGAGCTGGCGCACCGCAATTCTCAGGCATCTGTTCCGTTTTTACTTTCCAGCCTCGGATATGGCCTGTTGTGGAACAATCCTGCGATTGGCCGCGCGGTATTCGGAAAGAACCTGACGAGCTTTGAAGCCTATTCTACGAATGTTCTCGACTATTGGATCGTTGCTGGAGACAGCCCGAAGGAGATCATGGAGAGCTACGCAGCTGTGACCGGGACCGTGCCGATGATGCCGGAATACGGGCTTGGCTTCTGGCAGTGCAAGCTCCGTTACCAGACGCAGGACGAGCTTTTGGAGGTCGCACGGGAGTATAAGCGGCGCGGCCTGCCCATTGATGTGATTGTAGTGGATTATTTCCACTGGTTCAAGCAGGGCGATTGGAGCTTTGATCCGACCTACTGGCCAGACCCGGATGGTATGATCGCAGAGCTGCACAATATGGGCATTGAACTCATGGTGTCGGTGTGGCCCACTGTTGATAAAGAATCTGAAAACTATCCGGAAATGCTGGAAAAGGGATACCTCATCCGCTGCGAGCGCGGCGTTCAGACTGCCTTTGAATTTTTGGGAAATACGATGCATTTCGATGCGACAAATCCCGCAGCTCGACAGTATGTGTGGAGCAAGGCAAAGAAAAATTACTACGACAAGGGTGTCCACATCTTCTGGCTGGACGAGGCAGAGCCGGAATATAACGTCTATGATTTTGACAACTACCGTTACTATCTCGGTCCGAACCTCAAAATCGGTAATCTCTATCCTGTCAAATACGCACAGGGCTTCTACGAGGGAATGCAGGCCGCGGGTCAGAAAAACATTGTGAATTTGCTGCGCTGTGCGTGGGCCGGAAGCCAGAAATATGGTGCGCTGGTCTGGAGCGGCGATATTGCATCCAGCTTTGAAAGTATGCGCAATCAGCTTGCGGCCGGTCTGAACATGGGCATCGCCGGTATTCCGTGGTGGACAACGGACATTGGCGGCTTCCACGGGGGAAATCCGAATGATGAAGCATTCCGTGAATTGTTCGTTCGCTGGTTCCAGTGGGGGGCTTTCTGCCCAGTCATGCGCCTGCATGGCGACAGGGAACCGAAACAGCCGCAGCTCGGAACAACGGGCGGCTGCACCTGCCTGTCCGGAGCGCCGAATGAGGTATGGAGCTATGGCGAGCAAGTATATGAGATCTGCAAGAAGTATCTTGCACTGCGCGAAAATCTGCGGGAATACACGCGCAGCGTGATGCAGGAGGCCCATGAAACGGGACTTCCCGTGATGCGAACGCTGTTCACAGAATTCCCGGAGGATAAAATCGCGTGGGATATTACGGACGAGTACTGCTACGGCGCAAAGTATCTTGTCGCACCGATCCTCTATCCGGAGCAACGTATGCGCCGTGTCTATCTGCCAATGGGCTGTGCATGGGCTGAACTGGAGGGCAGTGCCGTATATGACGGCGGCCAATGGATCGAGGTACCTGCTCCGCTTGATACGATGCCGGTTTTTGTTCGCCAATAGGAGGAAGAGGTCGCTATGCTTTTTATCGGTATTGATCTCGGCACGTCCGCGTGCAAGCTGCTGCTGGTGGATGAAGTCGGCGCGATCGTGAACGAGGTCACGCACGAGTATCCGCTCATCTTCCCACACCCCGGCTGGTCGGAGCAGAAGCCCGAGGACTGGTGGAGCGCAGTTGTGACCGGTGTTCCCGAGCTGCTGCGCGGCTTTGACGCAAGTGAAGTTGCAGGCATCGGCTCCGGCGGGCAGATGCACGGCCTTGTCGCGCTGGATGAAGCCGACAACGTCATCCGTCCGGCGATTTTGTGGAACGATGGGCGCACGTCCAAAGAAGTCGACTATCTCAATAACGTCGTCGGCAAAGACAAGCTGTCCTCGCTGACGGCCAACATTGCCTTCGCGGGCTTCACCGCCCCGAAGCTCCTCTGGATGCGCGAAAACGAGCCGGAAAACTTCAAAAAGATCGCAAAGATCATGCTCCCGAAGGACTACCTGACCTACAAGCTCACGGACGTCCACGCCTGCGATTACTCCGACGCGTCCGGGATGCTGCTGCTGGACGTGCAGCACAAGCGCTGGTCGAAGGAAATGTTGGAGATCTGCGGCGTTTCCGAATCGCAGATGCCGAAGCTGTTTGAGAGCTTCGAGGTCGTCGGCACGCTGACAAAAGAGGCGGCACAGACACTTGGCCTTCCGGAATCGGTCAAGGTCGTGGCGGGCGCAGGTGACAACGCCGCGGCGGCGGTCGGCACCGGCACGGTCGGCGCGGGCGGCTGCAATATCAGCTTAGGCACGTCCGGCACGATCTTCATTTCGTCTGACAAATTCGGCGTCGACCCCAACAACGCCCTGCACGCCTTTGCCCACGCCGACGGCGGCTATCACCTGATGGGCTGCATGCTCTCTGCCGCGAGCTGCAACAAGTGGCTGTGCGAAGAAATTCTGAAGACCTCCGATTTCGCGGGCGAACAGGCGGATATCACCGACGAAAAGCTCGGCGAAAATCACGTCTATTTCCTGCCGTACCTCATGGGCGAGCGCAGCCCCATCAACGATACGAACGCCCGCGGCACCTTCACCGGCATGACGATGGACACCAGCCGGGCAGACCTCGTGCAGGCTGTCCTCGAGGGTGTGGCGTTCGCCATCCGCGACTCGTTTGAGGTTGCAAAATCGCTTGGCATCGCCATCCCGCGCTCGAACATCTGCGGCGGCGGCGCAAAAAGCTCCCTGTGGCGCAAGATCTTCGCCAACGTCCTCGGCATCCCCCTCGATATGGTCAAGACCGAGCAGGGCCCCGGCTACGGCGCGGCGATGCTGGCGATGGTCGGCTGCGGCAAGTTCGCCTCTGTGCAGGAGGCCGCCGACGCCCTCGTCGAGACCGCGTCCACGACCGAACCGGCCGCCGCCCTGACGGCCAAATACGAAGCCCGCTACCAGAACTTCAAAAAGATCTACCCCGCGCTGAAGGGTTTCTTTGCCGCGACGGTATAAGGAGGAACTATGAAAATTTATTCCGTTTCCGATCCGGAGTTTCGGCCCTACGGCAAGGTCCTGACTGGGTATGACACATCTGCGCTCGTCGCAGCCATGCAGACCGTCCCCATGCCCGAGCGCGGCACGGCCTACGAACCGGCCATCGAAGCGCTCGAGACCTGCGGCATCTTTGACGCGATGCAGAATCGGGCCTATGGCGGTCTGCCCATCCAGATCGGCATGTGCTGGGGCTATAACACAAAGCTCAACTGCCTTGAGTACCACCGGGACAGTGAGATCAACGTTGGCGAGCAGGATTTTATTCTCCTGCTTGCAAAAGGAGACGAGATCGAAGACGGCCAGCTCGACACCGCGAAGGTCAAGGCCTTCCGCGTCCCGGCGGGCACGGCCGTCGAGGTCTACGGCACGACGCTCCACTACGCACCCTGCCAGACCGCAAAGACCGGCTTCCGCGTCGCCGTCGTCCTGCCGAAGGGCACGAACACGGAAAAGCCCGCGTTTGAGCCGCAGAGCGAAGAAGACATCTGGATGACCGCCCGCAACAAGTGGCTGTTGGCCCATCCGGATTCCAGCGAGGCAAAGTCCGGCGCGCACATCGGCCTGACCGGCAAAAATATCGATATTACCGAAAACTAAGGAGGAAAGGTATCATGTTTGAAAACATCCCCAATGTCAAGCTCGGCCTCATCGCCGTCTCCCGTGACTGCTTCCCGCGCACGCTCTCCGAAATGCGCCGCGCGAACATCGCCAAAGCCTGCGAGGGCGGCGTGTACGAATGTCCCGTCACCGTCGAGAACGAAGCCGACATGCTCAGGGCCGTCGCCGACGTCAAAGCCGCGGACTGCAATGCCCTCGTCGTCTTCCTCGGCAACTTCGGCCCCGAGACTCCGGAGACCCTCATCGCCAGGTATTTTGACGGTCCGTGCATGTTCGTGGCTGCCGCCGAGGGCGACGGCGACCTCATCAACGGCCGCGGCGACGCCTACTGCGGCATGCTGAACTGTTCGTATAACCTCGGTATGCGCCACCTCAAGGGCTACATCCCCGAATACCCGGTCGGCACGGCTGCCGATATCGCAAAGATGATCGCGGACTTTATCCCCATTGCCCGCGCCGTCATCGGCGTCAAAAACCTCAAGATCATCACCTTCGGCCCGCGCCCGCAGGACTTCTTCGCCTGCAACGCGCCCATCAAGGGCCTGTATGAGCTCGGCGTGGAGATCGAAGAAAACTCCGAGCTCGACCTGCTCGTCTCCTACAAGGCACACGCGGGCGACGCGCGCATCTCCGCCATCTGCGAGGATATGAAGAAGGAAATGGGCGAGGGCAAGTACTACGCCGATATGCTCGAGCGCATGGCGCAGTTCGAGCTGACGCTGCTCGACTGGGCCGAGGGCCACAAGGGCGCGCGCAAATACGTCGCCTTCGCCGACAAGTGCTGGCCGGCGTTCCCGGAGCAGTTTGGCTTCGAGCCGTGCTATGTGAACTCCCGCCTTGCCTCCCGCGGCATTCCCGTGGCCTGTGAGGTGGATATCTACGGCGCACTGTCGGAGTACATCGGCGCCTGCATCTCGAAGGATGCGGTAACGCTGCTGGACATCAACAACTCCGTTCCCGCCAGCCTCTTTGACGCCGAGATCAAGGGCAAGTTCGACTACACACTGACCGACACCTTCATGGGCTTCCACTGCGGCAACACGCCGAGCTGCAAGATGTGCGCCGACCGTGCCATCAAGTATCAGCTCATCCAGCACCGTCTGCTCGAGCCGGCTGGCTCCGAACCCGACTTCACCCGCGGCACGCTCGAAGCTGACATCGCGGCGAGCCAGATCACCTTCTACCGTCTGCAGTGCGACTCCGACGGCAACCTCCGCAGCTACATCGCCGAGGGCGAGATCCTGCCCGTCAAGACCGGTTCCTTCGGCGGCATCGGCATCTTCGCCATCCCGGAGATGGGCCGCTTCTACCGCCACGTCCTCGTGCAGAAGCGCTACCCGCACCACGGCGCGGTCGCCTTCGGCCACTACGGCAAGCTTCTGTTCGAGGTCTTCAAGTTCCTCGGCGTCGCCGACATCGCCTATAATCAGCCAAAGTCCCTCCCATATCCCACGGAAAATCCGTTCGCATGATGAAGCAGATCGATTTAAGCAAAACTGTACTCGGCATTGAACTCGGTTCCACCCGCATCAAGGCCGTTCTGCTGGATGAAGGCTATCTGCCTATCGCCTCCGGCAGCTTCACATGGGAAAATCAGTTTGTTGACGGCGTGTGGACGTATGCGCTTTCCGACGCGGAGACGGGCTTGCAGACCTGCTTCGCAGAGCTGAAAGCGGACTTCGAGCAGAAGTATGCACAGAAGCTCACGACGCTTGGCAGCATCGGCATTTCTGCTATGATGCACGGTTACCTGCCATTTGATAAGAATGGAAGACAGCTTGCCGCGTTCCGTACCTGGCGTAACACCATGACCGGTGAAGCTGCGGAAAAGCTCACCGAGCTGTTCGGATTCAACATCCCGCAGCGCTGGTCGATCGCGCATCTGTATCAGGCACTGCTGAACGGCGAAGCGCATACCACGCAGATCGATTATCTGACGACGCTTGCCGGATACGTCCACTGGCGGCTGACAGGCAGGCGTGTGCTTGGCATCGGAGACTGCTCTGGTATGTTCCCGATCGACAGCAAGGCGCTCGACTACGATGCAGAAATGCTCCAGAAGTTCCGGACGCTTACCGGCGTCGATCTTCGCGTCATTCTGCCGCAGGTGCTGCCTGCCGGTGCAGACGCTGGTGGGCTGACGGAGGAAGGCGCAAAGCTGCTCGACCCGAGCGGCGATTTGCAGCCCGGCATCCCGTTCTGCCCGCCGGAGGGCGACGCCGGAACGGGCATGACTGCGACCAACTCTGTGCGCGTCAGGACCGGCAACGTCTCTGCCGGTACATCCGACTTTGCCATGATCGTCGTGGACAAGCTGCTTGACGTTCACAGGGAAATCGACATGGTCACAACGCCGGACGGCGCGCCGGTTGCGATGGTTCACTGCAACAACTGCACCAGCGATATTAACGCATGGGCTGGACTGTTCGCAGAGTTTGCCGCTGCCATCGGCGCGGAGCTGGACGCGAACACGCTCTATACGCTCCTGTTCCGCAAGGCGCTGGAGGGTGATGCAGACTGCGGCGGACTTCTCAGCTACAATTATCTCTCTGGTGAAGGTGTTACCGATTTGGATGCTGGACGGCCTGTGTTCGCCAGAACACCTGACGCGAAACTGACGCTTGCCAACTTCATGCGCACACATCTTCTTTCTGCGCTGGCAACGCTCAAGATCGGTCTTGACATTCTGACCGGTGAAGAACACGTTGCCATCGAAAAGCTCTACGGTCACGGCGGCTTCTTCAAAACTCCAGAGGTCGGTCAGCGGCTGCTGTCGGCGGCGGTCGGTGCACCGGTCTCTGTGATGGAGACGGCCGGTGAGGGCGGCCCCTACGGTATGGCGCTGCTGGCGGCATACCGGCTGGATAGTCACGGAAAGAGTCTTGCGGATTTTTTAGATACGGAGGTTTTTGCAAACGTCAAGTCTGTGACCTTGCAGGCGGATGCTGCCGACTGTACGGGCTTTGATGCGTTCCTTGCGCGCTATCAAAAAGCGCTGCCGCTGGAAAAGACAGCAACGGAGGTGCTGTGATGCTGAAAAAACTGAAACAAGAGGTTTTGGAAGCGAATCTGCTGCTTCCAAAATACGGTCTGATCACGTTCACTTGGGGCAATGTCTCCGGGATCGACCGCGAGAGTGGCTTGGTGGTTATCAAGCCCTCCGGCGTGCCGTATGACGGCATGACAGCGGAAGATATGGTCGTGGTTGATCTAGGCGGAAACGTCGTTGAGGGCAAATGGAAGCCGTCGAGCGACACGCCGACGCATCTGGTACTCTATAAGGCGTTCCCTAGCTGCGGCGGCATTGTCCATACGCACAGCCGTTGGGCAACGAGCTTTGCACAGGCGGGCGTCGGAATTGCGCCGCTCGGGACGACACAGGGCGATTATTTCTACGGAGAAATTCCCTGCACGCGCGAAATGACTCCGGCAGAAATCGCGGGCAAATATGAAAAGGAAACTGGCAATGTGATCGTGGAGACGTTCCAAGGCAAGGACGCGTCACAAATCCCCGCTGTCCTCGTCCACAGCCATGGCCCCTTCACGTGGGGCAAGGACGCACACGAAGCAGTCCATAACGCAGTCGTTCTGGAAGAAGTCGCGTTCATGAACTTCCATTCACTCCAGCTCAATCCAAATCAGACCCGTATGCAGCAGGAGCTGCTGGATAAGCATTATTTGAGAAAACATGGGAGTCACGCATATTACGGACAGGGATAACACAGCAACAGTAGGATGAAGCGAAAAGTGCCATGAAATGCGCCGATAACGCATTTCATGGCACTTTGAGGTAAGGGCACAAAATAGTTCTAAAAAATTATACCACTTGGGGGATATTCTCTGCCCACGGGAATCAAATATAATTATGACATGGAAACTCTATCCCGAATCAGACGAAGCTGCGTTTTTTGTGCAGCTTGGGCAAAACATTTATAATCTTCGGAAAGCGTGCGGTATTTCGCAGGACGAACTCTCATGGAAGGCGGATTGCAGTCAGAAGTATATTTCAAAGATTGAATCCGGTCAGGCCAGACCTAGCGCGGTTTTATGTGTAAGAATCGCGGCGGCGCTTCACTGTTCTATGGATGTTCTGTTTACCAGGATTTTGTCCGAAGATCAAACAAATCAGTTTTTAATAAACGCATCCGATCGAATCCTGATGGATGAAATACTCCAAGCAGTACACAACTACTTGGAGCATAAAAAATAGCGGTGTTCCGGCGAACACCGCTATTTTTAACCCTCATATTTCTGTTTCCGTATCAAACGCATAATGCCGAGCAGGAATTCCTGCTGCTCATCCGAGAATGTGGCAGCCAAATGGGAAATCTCGCGTAAGCGGGCATTTTGTTCTTCAAACTCCGGATAGATGAGCCACTCGGTCGGTGCGCCCAGCGTCCGCAGCAGCTTTTCCATTGTATTGAGTGTCGGCCGCCGCTCACCTCGTTCCAATGCGGCGATATGCCTTGCGGTAAGCCCAACCTGATCCGCAAGCTGTTCGCGCGTCATATTCTTCCCCTCGCGCAATTCTTCCAATTTTTCACCGAAACGCTCCTCTAATGGAGTATTATAAATCGACACCAGTAGTTCACCTCCGACACGAGTATTGTACAGAATACCCGCTGTTTCAGAAATGCTCTAATGGTGTCGAATTTTGTTCACTATTAGAGGTCGATATAAGGAAATACCTCCAGCGCCGCATATAAAAAAACGGCAGTGCTGGAGGGCAATCCGTGCGACTAAGGTGCTCCATTCCTGCCGGGATGGAGCGTTTTATGCTATTTTTCCCTAAAAAGAGGCGCGGGCTGCGCCTCCGATGGTGACCAGCAGCCCAGAACACCAGTAGATTCCACTCGTGCCGCAAGGCCGCTTTCAAACAAGTGGCAGTTGTACGGCGTCGAGTGGAACTACTGGTGAATATTTTTAGCGTCCGTCAGTGTGCATACGCTGCAAATTGCAGCCGAAGCGCACTGGCGGATTTTTATTACCCTATCCGCGCCCCTCCGTTTCTGACATTTGCCCATCCGCGCAAATGAAATTCAGAAA
>ENA-UONT01001100-UONT01001100.1-human-gut-metagenome-genome-assembly--contig:-CS20-NODE-1100-length-25032-cov-5.464627_pt1 | contig 25032 bp, 15 predicted proteins | sample MGYA00242459_ERZ724006 | MGnify/ENA metagenome assembly ERZ724006 | reverse complement strand
ATCGCCGCGCTCGGCGGCCCGCACTCCGACGCCGCGGCACAGACGCTGCTGGCCTTCAACGGCCGTATCGACGAAGGCGTCGTCAAGGCACTCGACGGCCGAGGCACGATGCAGGTACAGGCGCTCAACCTCGCTGCCGCACGGCGTATCGACGCCGTCGCGGACAAGGTCTTCGCCCTGCTCGACGCACCGGACGCCGCCGTCTCGGAGGCCGCCTACCGTGCGCTGGCCAGCATCGCCGCCCCCGCCGACGTCGACCGCCTGAGCCGGCTGCTCGACACTGCCGACGCGGCACATGCCGGACAGCTCTCGGCTGCGCTCACCCATGCCGTACGCACGCTCGCACCTGAAAAGCAATACGAGACCGTCTACGCCCGGATGAGCGCCTCGCCCCGTCCCGAACGTTACTACCCCACACTGGCGCAGACCGGTACGCAGCAGGCGATCGACTGCCTGGTGGAGAACTTCGCCGGCAGCCGCCGCGCCGAAGCCTTCGACGCGCTGCTGCGCGTCGAAGCTCCGCAGATCGCCGGCGTGCTCTATACGATCGCCGCGGGCAATCCCGATCTGGCCGACCGCGCGCTGACGCGCTACACGGCCTGCGTGGCGGCGCTCGACGCGACGCCCGTGCGCAAATACCAGCTCTACCGCCAAGCGCTCGAACTGAATCCCTCGCCGAAGATCGCCGTCGGCATCCTGCGCAAGCTGGAAGGCATCCGTGAATTCCCGGCGCTCGTGCTCGCCGGCCGTTATCTCGACAACGAGGCGACGGCGCGCGCCGCTGCGGCTGCCGTCAAGACCATCGCAGCGAAAAGCGCCCGCCCGCTCGGCGGCGACACGGTACGCGCCCTGCTCGAAAAGAGCCGCGACATCTACCGCGAATGGGCCAAGAGCGACGCCGACGCCGGCTATGCCGTCGACGAGCTGACGCTGATGCTCTCGAAACTCCCCGCCGAAGGGTTCGCCGCCGTCGCGACCGACCTTGCGCAGTGGAGCGCCGTCACAGCCGATCCCGCCCGCCGCGCCACGATGAAGGCCGCTGCGCTCAAACGGGCCGAGGCGGCCGCCGCGAAGGCGATGCAGCAGAGCTGGACCACGGCCGACGGCACGATCGCCTATGCGGGCGGCGAGCCGAGCACGATCGCCGCACCCGGCACCTACGAGAACTTCGAATTCTGGATCGACTGCCGCACACGAGGCGCCGCCGGCATCGCCGTGCGTTCGACCAACCGGATCGGTCTGGGCGGCGACGCAGGGTCGGGCGCACTGACCGGCAACCGCACCCACGCATCGACCCCCGCGGTCGATGCCGACAACGCCGACGGGGAGTGGAACACGCTCCACGTCAAGGTCGTGGACGACCGCGTGACCGTCGAGGTCAACGGCCGCACCGTAACCGAAAACGTCATCTTGGAGAATACCTGCGCGCCCGGCGAAGCGGCCTACGCGAGCGGAGCGATCGAGCTGCTGGGCGAAGGCGATGCTGCGGAGTTCCGCGACTTCTACCTGTGCGAGCTGCCCGCGACGCCCGTCTTCGAACTCTCGCCCGAAGAGCGGGCCGAAGGCTACGAAGTGCTCTTCGACGGCCGTTCGCTCCACAAGTGGACGGGCAACACGACCAATTACGTCCCGCAGGAGGGAACGATCTACGTCACCGCATCCTACGGCGGCAAGGGCAATCTCTACACGGTCGAGGAGTACGGCGATTTCATCCTGCGCTTCGAGTTCCGCTTCCTGCGCGAAGGGGTCAACAACGGCATCGGCCTGCGTACGCCGATGGGCGTCGACGCCGCCTATCACGGCATGGAGATCCAGATCCTCGACCACGACGCCCCGATCTACAAGAACCTGCGCGTCTACCAGCAGCACGGCTCGGTCTACGGCATCATTCCGGCCAAGCGGATCAAGTTCGGCGAGCTGGGCACATGGAACGTGGAGGAGATCCGCGCCGTGGGCGACCGCATCACCGTGACGGTCAACGGCGAGGTGATCCTCGACGGCGACATCCGCGAAGCGTGCCAGGGACACAACGTCTCGGAGGACGGCTCCAAGAAGAATCCCTACACCGTGGACCACCGCAACCACCCGGGACTCTTCAACAAGAAGGGGCACATCGGTCTGCTCGGACACGGCGCAGGCATCCAGTTCCGCAACATCCGCATCAAGTCTCTCGACGCGAAGACACAGAACGGGAAATAGACGACCTCGGCAGGACGCGCTCTCGCGACGAACAACCCACCGGCCGGAGACACCGCGTCTCCGGCCGTTATCGAAACGACCGTTCCAGACCGGCGAAGGCAGCGCACCCGAAAACAGGCTGCCGGACGCAGGAAACGGCTGCAAACACAAACTCCGATCCATGAATTTCCAGAAAGTCCCCGAAGGGCGTCCGCTGCGCATGGCGGTCATCGGCGCGGGCAACCGGGCCAATAAATACTTGGAATACGCACGGCGGCACCCCGAACGGCTGCAACCGGTTGCCGTCGTCGACGGCAACGAACTGCGGCGCAACGAAACGGCCGAGCGGTTCGGGCTTGCGGCCGAACGCCGCTACGCCGACTACGACGCATTCTTCGCCCGACCGGCCGACGCCGACGCCGTGCTCATCACCACGCCGGACGACGTCCACTTCGATCCCTGCATGAAGGCGATCGACGCCGGACTCCACGTGCTGCTCGAAAAGCCGATCGCACAGCGGCTCGACGAATGCCGCGCCATCGCGCGCCGCGCCCGCGAACGGGGTGTGCTGGTAGGCATCTGCCACGTGCTGCGCTACCACCCCTACTTCGCCAAGATTCGGGAGATCGTCGATTCGGGCGAGCTGGGACAGATCATCTCCGTCAATCACGTCGCGGCGGTGGGTATCGACCGCACGACGCACAGCTACGTCCGCGGCCCCTGGCGGCGCGAAGAGACCTCCAACCCGATGCTGCTGGCCAAGTGCTGCCACGACGTCGATTTCCTGCTCTGGATCACCCGAAGCCCCTGCCGCAAACTCAGTTCGTTCGGTTCGCTGCGCTGGTTCCGCGCAGCCAACGCGCCGCAGACGAGCGCCGAACGCTGCATCGACTGTCCGGTGGAGCACGACTGCCCCTATTCGGCCGTCGACCTCTACTGCACGCGCCGCGACTGGATATCGAACTTCGACGTACCGCAGGGACGCACGCTCGACGAGGTGCTCCTGGAAGAACTGCGCCACGGCCCCTACGGCCGCTGCATCTACCGCTGCGACAACGACGTGGTCGACCACCAGCTGCTCACCATGGAACTCGCGGACGAGACGATCCTCTCGCTCTCGATGGACATCTTCACGCAGGACGACTGCCGGCGCACCCACATCAAGATGACGCACGGCGAGATCTTCGGCGACGAACGCAAGCTCCACGTGCATCGCTTCCGCCGCGGCCACAACCGCGTCTACGATTTCGAGGAGCTGGCAGGGCACCCCTTCCATGCGGGCGCCGACCTGCGGCTGATCGAAGATTTCGTCGACGCGCTGACCCGCCCCGGCCACCCTTTCCTCTGCACGATCGAGGATTCGATCGAGAGCCACCGCATCTGTTTCGAGGCCGAGCGCAGCCGCCGCTGCGGCGAAACGATCCGACTGGAATAACGTCCGAGGGGCACGGAACGCCCCCCCCCGAAGCCGTATGAAGCGACACCCTCTTTCGCGATAGGCGCGAAGAGGGTGTCGCCGTTATCGCCCGTTTCGTCGACGGAAAAAGCCCGTCCGTCTATTTTAATTGCATTCGCGCGCGCCGTGCGGTAGCTTCGCGGCAAAACGGAATGCCATGAATCGCAAACTGCTGACAGGATGCGCCGCACTGCTGGTCTGGCACGCGGTCGCGGCGCAGGACTCGCTGAAAGTCTGGACGCTGCAAACGTGCCTCGACTATGCGCTGGAAAACAATATCCAGTTGCAGCAGAGCCGCAACGACTACCTCTCAGGGCTCGAAGATACCCGCGAAGCGAAGGCCGCGCTGCTGCCGTCGCTCGCAGTCTCGGCGACACAGGGCTACACGAACTACCCTTCGTCGAACGCCGAAGACAACAACAGCTACACCGGCACTTACGGAATCAACGCAGGGCTGACGCTCTACGAAGGTGGCAAACTGCGCACGGCGGTCAAGGAACAGAGGCTCCAAAACCGCATCGACGCACTCTCGGTCGCCGAATCCGCGAACGACATCCGCATCGCCATCGTCGAAGTCTACATGCAGGCGCTCTACGCCGCCGAAGCCGTGGAGGTAGCCGCCGGTACGGCCGAAGTCTCGCGCGCCCAGCGCGACCGCGCCGAGCAGATGTGGCAGGCGGGATCGATCAGCAAGGTCGATTTCGCCCAGTTCGAAAGCCAGTATGCGAGCGACCTCTACCAAGTAGTCGTCGCCCGGTCGTCGCTCGACGACTACAAGTTGCAGCTCAAACAGCTGCTCGAACTCGACATCACGGAGGAGATGAATCTTGCCGCGCCCGCAGAGGGAGAAGAGACCGTCTTGCAGGCCCTGCCCGCCAAAACCGACATCTACGCGACGGCGCTCGACGCCATGCCGCAGATCGAACGGGGGCGGCTGGGCGTCGAGACAGCGGAGTTGGGGATAAGAGAGGCGCGTGCAGGATTCTATCCCTCCGTTTCGCTTACGGCCGGTCTCGGCACGGGACACATGACGGGCGGCGGATTCCAGTCGGGAAGTCAGGTCTGGAACCGCTTCAACGAGAATGTCGCGCTCTCGGTCAGCATCCCGATCTTCTCGAACCGCAAGAACCGGACGGCCGTCAACAAGGCGCGCATCGCCGCCTCGAACAGCCGTCTCGAACAGCTCGGTCTCGAAAAGGAGCTGCTCCGCAAGGTCGAGTCGGCCTACCTCGACGCCATCTCGTCGCAATCGCGCTACACGGCCGCCCGGCAGAAGGAACGCTATGCCCGGCAGAGCTACGACCTCACCGACGAGCAGTTCCGCGTCGGCCGGAAGAACACCGTCGAACTGATTACGGCGCAGAACGAACTTTCGTCGGCACGGCAGGAGGTGTTGCAGGCCAAGTACATGGCGCTGCTCAACATCAGGCTGCTCGACATCTATCAGGGACGATAGCCCCTCCGGAGATCGAAAACGACCGCTGAAAACAAACGAAAAGCACATGAAGATGAAACGAAAAAGCACGGCCGTCCTCGTCGCGGCCCTCGTCGCGGCCTGCGGGCTCTGGTTCGCGCTGCGTCCTTCGAAGCAGACCGGAATCACGCTGGAAACGGCTGCGACGAGCCGCATCACGATCCGCAACTCCGTCACGGCTACGGGAACGGTGGAGCCGGTCACCGAAGTGGAGGTGGGTACGCAGGTGTCGGGAATCATCGACCGGCTCTACGTCGACTACAACGACGTGGTGAAAGCCGGACAACTCATCGCCGAAATGGACAAGGTGACCCTGCAAGCCGAACTGGAATCGTCGCAGGCCGAGCTGGCGAGCTGCAAGACCGAATACGAATACCGCATGAAGGAGTACTCGCGCACGCGCACCCTCCACGAGAAGGAGCTGGTAAGCGACGCCGAATACGACGAAGCCCTCTACCTCTACGAGAAGGCGCGCAACGCCTACGAACAGGCCCAGGCCGCCATCGTCAAGGTCAAACGCAATCTGGGCTACGCGACGATCACCTCCCCGATCGACGGCGTGGTCATCAGCCGCGCCGTGGAGGAGGGGCAGACCGTGGCGGCGGGCTTCGAGACGCCGACGCTCTTCACCATCGCCAACGACCTGACGCAGATGCAGGTCGTGGCCGATGTCGACGAAGCCGACATCGGACAGGTATCCGACGGACAGCGGGTGGAGTTCACCGTCGACGCCTACCCCGACGACACCTTCGAGGGGGTGGTGGAGCAGGTCCGCCTCGAAGCGACGACCGAATCGAGCGTTGTGACCTACGAGGTGGTCATCACGGCCTACAACCCCGAACTGAAACTCAAACCGGGGCTGACAGCCAACGTGACGATCTTCACGCTCGAAAAGGACGATGCGCTGGCCGTCCCGACCAAAGCCCTGCGGTTCGTCCCCGACGGGGAGCTGCTCGCGGCGCTCGGCCTGCGTGCCGAAGCCGCCGCAGAGGCCGAACCGGGCAAACGGGAGCTGTGGGTAAAACAGGGGACGACGCTCGTACCGCGGTACGTGACCGCCGGCTCGGCCAGCGGCGAACTGACCGAGATCGTCGACGGGCTGAACGACGGCGAGGAGGTGGCCGTCTGCCTGACGGCGGAGCGGACGGAGCCCGAAGCCGCCGCCGAACGGAGTCCCTTCATGCCTGCCCCTCCGGGCGGCGACAAAAAGAAGAAATAAACCCATGAAAGAGATCATCAGACTGGACGACATCCGGCGCGATTTCCGGGTGGGAGACGAGACGGTACATGCACTGCGCGGCGTCACCTTCACGATCTGCGAAGGGGAGTTCGTCACAATCATGGGTACCTCCGGATCGGGCAAGTCGACGCTGCTCAACACGCTCGGCTGCCTCGACACCCCCTCCGCAGGCGAATATTACCTCGACGGTACGGCGGTGCGTTCGATGGACAAGAACCAGCGCGCCACGCTGCGCAACCGCAAGATCGGTTTCGTCTTCCAGAACTACAACCTGCTGCCCAAGACGACGGCCATCGAGAACGTCGAACTGCCGCTGATGTACAACCCCTCCTGTTCGTCGGCCGAACGGCGCGACCGTGCCGTGGCCGCGCTCAAAGCCGTCGGACTCGGCGACCGGCTGCTGCACCGCAGCAACCAGATGTCGGGCGGACAGATGCAGCGCGTGGCCATCGCCCGCGCATTGGTAAACGATCCGGCGGTCATTCTGGCCGACGAGGCGACGGGGAACCTCGACACGCGGACGAGTTTCGAGGTGCTGGTGCTCTTCCAGCAGCTGCACGCCGCGGGACGCACCATCATCTTCGTCACGCACAACCCCGAAATCGCACAATACAGCAGCCGCAACATCACCCTGCGCGACGGCCGCGTCACGGGCGACGTGCGCAACGCCGCTATTCTCGACGCGGCCGAGACGCTGGCTCAGCTGCCCGAACAGGAGGATTGAACATGAATTTCACGAATCTCTTCAAAATAGCCGTCAAGGCGCTCGGAAACAACAAACTGCGCGGATTTCTGACGATGCTCGGCATCATCATCGGCGTGGCGTCGGTCATCACGATGCTCGCCATCGGCCAGGGATCGAAGCGCAGCATTCAGGCGGAGATCAGCGAAATGGGGTCCAACATGATCATGATCCATCCGGGCGGCGACATGCGGGGCGGCGTCCGGCTCGACGCCGACGACATGGAGTCGCTCAAACTCAAAGATATGGAGGACATCCGCGAAAAGACCCGCTACGTCTCCTACGTCTCGCCGGCGGTCAACAGCGCCGGACAAGCGGTCTACGGCGCCAACAACACGCCCACGACGGTCTACGGCGTGAACCTCGACTACTTGGAGATCCGCCGCTACAAGATCGCCGACGGCGATGCCTTCTCCGAGCAGGAGATCAAGACGGCCGCCAAGGTGTGTCTGGTAGGCAAGACGGTCGTCGACGAACTCTTTCCCGCCGGCGAGAACCCCGTGGGGCGTGTCATCCGCTTCGGCACGATCCCCTTCCGGATCGTCGGCGTGCTCGAAAGCAAGGGCTACAACAGCATGGGCATGGACCAGGACGACCTGATCGTGGCCCCCTACACGACGGTGCAGAAGCGCATCCTCGCCATCACGCACTTGCAGGAGATCGTCTGCTCGTCGCTGAGCGAAGCCTGCACGGACGAGGCGATCGCCGAGATCAGCGACATCCTGCGCACGAACCACCGCCTCAAAGCCACGGACGACGACTTCTCGATCCGTTCGCAGCAGGAACTCTCGTCGATGCTCACCTCGACGACCGACATGATGACCGTCCTGCTGGCGGCCGTGGCGGGCATCTCGCTGCTGGTGGGCGGCATCGGCATCATGAACATCATGTACGTCTCCGTGACGGAGCGCACGCGCGAAATCGGCCTGCGGATGTCGATCGGCGCCAAGGGACGCGACATTCTGGCGCAGTTTCTCATCGAATCGATCCTCATCAGCGTCACGGGCGGTCTGATCGGCGTGGTATTCGGCATCGGGGCCGCCGTGGTGGTCAATCTGGCGGCGGCCTTCCCCATCTACATCCAGCCGTGGAGCGTCCTCCTCTCGTTCGCCGTCTGCACGCTGACGGGCGTCTTCTTCGGGTGGTACCCCGCGCAGAAGGCGGCGATGCTCGACCCGATCGAGGCGATCCGTTATGAATAATCGGAAATAATCGTTAATTTTGTTCGGCTATGACCGCGCTGCAATCGAAATATTCGGGCTGGCTGATCCACCTGACGGCATGGGCCGTGATCTTCGGGATGCCGCTGTTCGTCACCTCCCCCGACCGGCCGCTGATGACCGGTTCGGAGTACCTGCGCTTCCTGCTCGTACCGCTCTCGTTCATGGTGGTCTTCTACACGAACTATTTCCTGCTGATCGAACGATACCTCTTCACCCGTCAGACAGGCCGTTTCCTGGGCGGCAACGCGCTGTTGATCGCCGCGGTGATCGTCGGGCTGCACCTCCTGTTCCGCTACGTGCTGCCGCCCGATGCGCAGCACCCGCCCCTGCCGCGGCCGTGGCAGGACTCCGTGCGTTTTTTCGCCGGAAACGCCGCGCTCTACCTGCTGGTGGTAGGTGCGGGAGTCGCCATCCGCATGACGGGCGGCTGGTACAAGGCCGAAGCGGCCCGGCAGGAGCTGGAACACAGCCGCACGCAGGCCGAACTGCAAAATCTCAAAAGCCAGCTCAACCCCCATTTTCTGTTCAATACGCTCAACAACATCTATTCGCTCATCCAGATCGACGCCGACCGCGCGCAGCAGGCCGTCCACGACCTGAGCCGGATGCTGCGCTACGTGCTCTACGAAAGCAGTTGCCCCACGGTGCCGCTGGCCGCCGAGGTCGAGTTCCTGCGCGACTACATCGAACTGATGCGCATCCGCCTGCCGCGCCACGTGGAAGTCGGAGTCTCGCTGCCCGAAGAACCGTCGCCGACGCCCGTGGCCCCGCTGCTGTTCATCTCGCTGATCGAGAATGCCTTCAAACACGGTACGAGCAACGACGGACCGTCGTTCATCCGGATCGACATCCACGAGCGGGACGGCGAACTGGTCTGCCGCATCCGCAACAGTTGTTTCCCCAAGACGGCTTCGGATCGGAGCGGTTCGGGCATCGGGCTGAAAAACCTCTCGAAACGGCTGGAGATGATCTATCCGCAACGCCACACCTTCGAATACGGAGAGCGGGGCGGCACCTACACGGCGTCGCTGCGCATCAAACTGCACGAACGATGAAACTGAACTGCGCGATCATCGACGACGAACCGCTGGCCGTGGAGCTGATGGAGGGATACGTGCGCAAGACACCGTTCCTGACGCTGTGCGGCTCGTTCGGCAGCGGCTCGGCGGCCTTCGACATGCTGCGCGACCGCCCCGTCGACCTGCTTTTCTGCGACATCCAGATGCCGGGGCTGAGCGGCATGGAACTTTCGCGGATGCTCCCCGCCGACACGCGCGTGATCTTCACCACAGCTTTCAGCCGCTACGCCGTCGAAGGCTTCCGCGTCAACGCGGTCGACTACCTGCTCAAACCGATCAGCTATGCCGACTTCCTCGCAGCGGCGAACAAGGCGCTGGCATGGTTCGAACTGAAAAACCGTGCCGAAACGCCCCCGCCGGCCGCAGCTCCGCAGAGCCTCTTCATCAAGACCGAATACCGGCTGCGGCAGATCGGATTCGACAGCATCCTCTACATCGAGGGGCTGAAAGACTACGTGAAGATCCACGTCGAGGAGGAGACGCATCCCGTGCTCACGCTGACCAGTCTCAAATCGCTGGAAGAACAGCTGCCCGCCGACCGGTTCGTCCGCATCCACCGCTCCTTCATCGTGCAGCCTTCGAAGATCCGCTCGATCGAACGCAACCGCATCGTCTTCGGCAAGGAGTACATTCCCGTCTCGGAGAACTACCGGCAGGCGTTCTTCGACTTTCTGGCCGAACACTCGCTGCTCTTCTGATCTCCGCACGGCATGCAATCGGCAGACCCGCCGCTCGACAAGCCTACCGCTCCATCCGCTCCGCCTCGCGGTCGCGGATCGCGCGCAGCTCCTCCCGTCCGACGGGAAGACCGACGAAATCGGCCGGATAATCGGTTTCGATAATATCCGGTTCGGAGAGGAGCGTGCGCAGGTACTCCACACGCCGGTCGCGGCGATCCTTCACCCGATCGGCCGATCCCGTGACGGAGACGATCACCATCACGCCGCGGTCGTGGAGCTTTTCGTAGATCTCCGTCATGGCGGGATCCATCGCCTTGCGGCTCGCGGCGATGAGGTAGCTCCACGGAATCCCGCTCCGCTCGAAAGCCCGAAACTGCTCGGGCGTGCTGATCTCGATGCAGAACATCGCGTTGCGCACCCCCGCATTCCAATAGTACAGCGCCTCGTCGAGCGAGCGGACGCTCAGGAAGATGTTGTGGTATTCCGACCACGCGCCGCCCGGCAACAACTGCTCGACGTAATAATCCAGCGCCCGCCGTCTCTCCGCCTCACCGACGCCCTTCGTGTTGATATACTTGTTGTCGAAATTGAACGCCACCTTGTCTTTCCCCCATTCGAGCACCTCGGCGAGCGTCGGAATGCGGTAGTCGGTCACGTTTCCGTCGCGGTCGACCAGCCGGAACCGCTGCAACTCCTCGTAGGTGTAGTCGGCCACGCGCCCCTTGCCGTCGGTCGTGCGGTCGATCGTCAGGTCGTGCATGAGCACCATCACGCTGTCCTTCGTGAAGCTGAAATCGATCTCGAAGAAGGTCGGCATCATCGACAGCGTCTTCTCGCACGAAGCGATGCAGTTCTCGGGATACCCCTCCTGCATACCGCCCCGATGGGCGCTGATGATGATGTCCCGCCCGGGGACATAGCGGAAATAGGACTGGAACTCCTCGAACGAGGCGATCTTCACCGTGTGGTCTTCGCCCGCGACCGGATAACCGGCCTGCCGGCCGCCGCAGGAGAGCATCGTCGCCGCGGCGAGTATCGTCAAATAGCGTTTCATAGGTTGTATTCGTTACGAAAAATTACATGCGACCCGTCCGTCACGCCCCGACGGCCGACGGCACCCGCGCATAAGCGTCGACCAGCACCGCCACGAGCCTGTCGTCGTCGATGCCGGTAATCCGCCGCACGGCAGCCGGCAGACCGATCCGGGCGATCGTCTCCCTGATCTCGGCACACTGCCCGTCGGCCGGATCGTCGAAACGCAGCGCCGCAGCGGCCGCAAGCGCCAGTTTGTCCACGGCAAGCCCGTAGCCCGCCGCCAGCGTGATCGGATAGGAGAAATAGAGCGGTGCGGAGAGCTTGCGGGCGGGATCGTGCCCCACGCGGGCTACCGTATCGCGCAGCCACGGATTGCGGAACCTCCGCAGCACGGAGTCGATGTAGGCGGCGTGCTGCGCCCTGCCGAAACCGAACTTGCGGATCAGCGCCTCCCCGCTCTGCCGCATCGCACCTCGCACCAGCCCGAAAATCCGCTCGTCGGCGAGCGCCTCGGCGGCCACGTCCAGCGGTTCGGGAAAGGCGACGGGCGGCACGATGCGGTCGACCGAACAGTCGGCGAATCCGACCGTACGCTCCGCCCATGCGGCCGTCGGCGCATCCAGCGCCTCGTATACGGACGCTTTGAGGCGCGAGGTCGCACGCACGCCGTTCTCGCAGGCGACGACGTTGAGCGGCGCAGCGACTCCGGCCGCTTTACGCACCCGCAGCCCTGCGGCGATGACCGGTGCGACCCGAGGCAGGACACCCAGCCCGACGGCCGTCGTCACCAGATCGGCGTCGACCAGCCGCCGTACCGCCTCCCCGCTGTCCGGCCGCACGGCCGACACGCCGGAGATCCGCAGCTCGACGCAAATTTCGTCCGTCACATGGACCGTATAGCCCCGCCGCCGGTTGATCTCGTCCACCAGCTGCGAATCCGCCTCCGCGAAACAGACCTCGTATCCGGCCTGCGACAGCAGGGCGCCGATAAAACCGCGGCCGATCTTGCCGGCCCCGAAATGAATGGCTCTCTTCATGATCGTCGTTCGTTTTCGGCAGTCGCTTCCCCGTACTGGATACCGCCTTCGCGGAACGGAGCGGAGGACTGCATTTTCAGAAAAGAATAGGGAACCGGAGTCCCCCATTCGCGTATTTTCGAATCACTTCGCAGTCGAAACGCAGGTGATCGCTCCCTGCCCGACGATCAATTTGGAAGCCGCATCCTGCAACGCACCGTAGAGATAGTTGTCGGCCGGCACCGTCGTCGTGAAATCGATCGTCCTGGTCTGCCCCTCGGCGTTTATCGTCCGCGTCAGCTTGCCGTAGATCTTCACCGATTCGACCGTTACCTCGATCTTCGACTTGATGCGTCCGACCAGAATGCCCGCGCAGCTGCTGTTCTCGTGCGCCGGATCGGCGGTCGTACCCTTGTCGCCGTCGTAATTGTAGAGCGTCGTCGACACCACGTCGGCATCCAGCGCGCAGTCGGTGATCGTGAAGGCGAGCGTCGCCCATCCGAACAGACCTCCGGTATGGGCGAGAAGATTCTCCCTGCCGGTGTTGTTGAGCACGTCGCCGAAGTTGCGGCAGCCGGTCGCATCGTGCGCGATCATGCCGCTGATACCGCCGATCGAGAACTCCGATGCGCCCTTGCCGCCGCCCCGGGCCTCGACCTTGCCGTAGTTGGTATTCCCCTCGAAGACCGCCGTACCGCCGCAGATACCGCCCATGCGGGCCTGACCGGTCTTCGCCTTGTCCGACACGGGGGCATCGGCCAGAACGTCGCCCCGGTTCTCGCAGTTGCGGATCGTGTTGGGCGTATCGCGGTTCTCGCCGTTGGCGTAGGCCGCGATGCCGCCCAGCAGGTTGTTGGCCGCCTGCGCGGTCGCCAGCGTGACGGGGGCCTCGTTGCGGCAGCCCTCCACGACATACCCCTTTCCGATATCGAGCCGTCCCAATACGCCGCCCACATAGACGGCCTTGGCCGCCGACACCTCGTCCGAGTAACGGATCTCGCCCTTGTTGACGCATCCCGTAACGTCCGAGTAGGCCCAGCCGCCGACACCGGCCACGGCCGCAGCGTCGCCCGGCGTCTTGCGGCGGACGGTGATCCGCCCCTCGTTGGTATTGTCCGCGATGACGTTGCCGGCAGCTCCCTGACCGAAGATTCCGCCAATCACGGTCGTACCGCTCGCATCGACGTTCATCGCGATGCCGGCCGTATTCGTACAACCCACGATCTGCGCCTTCTCGCCCAGCTTGCCGGCGACGGCACCCAGCGTCACCTTGGCCGTCGCGGTCGTCGTGAACGAGCCTGCTACCCGCAGGTTCTTCACCGTACCGTCGAGCGTGGCGAAGATTCCCGCCTGTTCGTCGCTGCCCGAATAGTTCACCGTGAGCGTCTTGCCGTTGCCGTCGAGCACACCCGCGAATCCGGCGATCGGCGTCCATGCCTCCGACACCGCGATGTCGGTGTGCAGGACGACCTCGCCCGCCGCGTTTTGGAAACGTTTCGCCGTGGGATCGACCGCCACTTCGGCCGCGAAGGCCCGCAGGTCGGCCTCGGAGCGGATGCCGTCGTAGACCTTCGCCGCGGCCTCGACCTTTTCGATCAGCCATGCGGGATAGTTCGTGCAGAGCGCCTTGAAACGTCCGGCCGCCGAGCAGTAGTAGTCGACCGCTTCGGTCGTATAGACGGCGTTGCCTTCGCCCGCCTGCCGGTCGACGTTGAAGACGCTCAGCGCCACGCCCTCCTTTTCGAACTCTTCGAGCGTCCGCGTACCCTTACCTCCCGCCTCGGCCGACATGTAGCTCGCCGCCGAGAGGTTGGCCCAGGAATACCCCAGTCCGACGTATTCGCCGGCCGGGCGGTTGCTCATCCAGCCGATCGGTATGCCGGCCGCCCCGGCATAGGCGAATGCCGACTTCATCACGGTGGTGTTTCCGGTGCAGATGAACTCCACGAAATGTTTCGCCCCCATCTCCGTCGCGATCTCGCACGAACGGCGCGCGGCGTTGATCGCATACTCGGTCAGCGTCGAGGGATAGGTGATGTTCTTGATGTCGAGCCACAACCGCGTGGGGCATCCCTCCTTCATCACCTCGCCGAGGAAATCTTCCAGCGAGGGCAGTTGTTCGCCGTTGGAGAGTCCGCCTCCCGCGCGCAGTTCGGCCAGCGTATGCTCCCACGGGTGCATGCCGTTGATCCTGCACTGGCCGTCGGCATGGGCCACGACGACGTTGTCGTCCTTCGTCCAGTAGATGTCGCACTCCGAGCCGTAGCATCCCTGCCCGATGGCATAGCGGAGCGAGGCCAGCGAATTGTCCGGCGCCTTGCACTCGGTCGCGCCGCCGCGGTGGGCGACGATGTTATTGGTACACGCGGCTGGCTTCAACAAGCCGTCGTCGACCTCTTCGTCGGGATTGGGAATCTGGCTCCAATCGGGCTGCGCGGGCCACTCGTCGTCGGTGCAGGCGAAAAGCAGGAGCGCGGCCGCAGTCAGTGAAAATATCTTTTTCAACATGGTTTTCGTTTTTTGAACATGCTATTCGTTTGCGATCGTTTCGCCGCCGCTCCGTACCCCCGATCCGTCCGCAAAGGGAGAATCGGGGGCCGGACGGACGACGCAGAGAGATCGGGCATTACTTCTTGTAGTTCTTGACGCACCGCACGGCACCGCCGCATCCGTTGCCGAAATCGAATCCGCCGTTGGTGCGCATGTTGGCTTCGCGGCTCTGGTTCCAGATGCGCCAGCCGGCCTTCTTCGTGGCCGAATAGTCGCCGATGAGCGGGATGAACGAGTACATGCGCGGATCGTTGTCGCCCGGACCGTAGTCGTAACCCGTCTTGTAGAGGCGCCAGCCCTGACTGAACATGTTGAATCCGAAATCGGCGGCCGCCGTCGAAATCTTCTCGGCCGGACAGTCCGGATTGTAGATGTTCCAGTCGGAGGTGAAGAGCAGCGCTGCGAAGTTGGTCAGCGTACCGTCGCCGAAGGCGCGGTAGGTGGCCGTTGCGGCATCGACGGGATAATCCGCCGCGCCCTGTGCATGGGCCGCCCAGACGAGGTCCTTCCAGTCCTGCATGTTGGCGATGTGCCAGCCGTAGGGGCAGATGCCCTGGATCTGCATCTTCAGATTGGGATGTTCGGCTTCGGCCTGCGCGTCGCCCGCGGCCGTAGCCGCATAGACGGCCAGATCGGCCGGCATGATGCTTTCCAATACATAGCGATCGCCCACGGCATCGATCAGCGTCGTGCCCGGTTCGCCGAACGGACAGTTTATCAGCACCGACGAACCGCCCTCGCAGGCGTTCAGCGCACCGTTGGCGGAACCCGTCAGCGACTCGTAGGAGCTGTACAGACGACCGTAGGTCTCGGCCAGCGGCCGGCCCGAGCCGTCCTTCGCCTCGACGATCGATCCGCCGTTCTCCTCCGTATCGTAGGCCGGATTGCGCGAAGCGTAGGGCGCTTCGTTGCCGTAGCCTCCCGTCTGATGACCGCTCACCAGTCCGCTGCCGAGCTTGTAGCGGCCGATCGTCGCGTCGCCCGCCCAGTGCAGACCGACGGTCATCCACGTCTTCGTACCGCCGTCGCGCGTCACGTATGCCTTGGTCGGATAGGCCGCCACCTCCGTATCGGGCATGCAGTTGGGCGTCGTCACGCGCTCCCACGACCAGGTCATCGCATTGAAATCGACCGTGAACCTGCGCACGCCGTCGATGTCGATGTCGGGGCCGGCGGGCAGCTGCGTCTCCGCCGTCGGGATCTCCGCGACGGTACCCTCCTTCGTCAACGCATAGCAGGGATAGGAGACCGTGCGGCCGTTCTTGTTGAGCAGCACGGGATTGCCGCCGTCGGCCGAACGCAGGAAGTAGAGCGTCCCCGTATATTCGCCGGCCGCCTTGCGCGTCAGCTCATAGGCATCGCCGACGGCCAGCGCGTCGGCCGACGCGCCGTACATGTAGTAGTAGTCGTAGGCGGCATTCTGCGTCACCGGAATTTCGAGCGTCGCCATACTCGTATCGGCCGATCCCACGACGATGCGGAGCGTCGCCGCACGCGGCCGTTCCTGATCGTCCCACTGCGAGGCGGTCAGCGTCAGCGTGCCGACGCCGCCGTCGCCGACGGTCAGCCAGTCGGCGGAGCCCTCGCCATAGACGACTTCATACGCATAGGCATCGCCCATGTTGCTCGTATAGGTCACCGTCTCCGACCCGCCGGCAGCCATGAACACGAGCTGTGCGGTCTCGGACGTAACCGCAGCGTCGGCCTTCTGACCGAGCTGCGTGAATTCGTAGTCGGCCGTCGTGCCGTCGGCCGCAGCGATCGTGACGACCACCGTGCGGCGATACTCCGTGTTGGGTTGCAGCACCAGTTCGATGCCGTCCACCGAGAGATCGTGACGCGCGCCGCCGGCCGCCTCCTCGAAGATCGACGCCACGGTCGTCCTGCGCACCGTCGCCCATGCGGCCGAGGCCGGAACGGAGGCCTCCCACGCCATATCCGAAACCGCAGGCCCGACGTTGACGGTCACGGCCGAAACGAAGCTCTCATTCCCCGATGCGGTGGTGCCGTCGGCATTGAAAAGTTCCACGTCGGGATAGAGCGAGATCCGCGTCGCTGTGTCGAAGCAATCGGTGCCGTCGTCGTAGCACGACACCGAAACGAGCAGGATCGCACAGATCCATGCCGCTGTTTTTATCGTAGATTTCATGTTCCTGTCGAATTAGATGTGTATCAATACCAGCCCTCGGTCTGCATGAGATTCGAGTTCTTGTCCCGCGCGGATTTCGAGATCGGCCACAGAAGGATGTTCGTGTTGTTCCGGTTCGCCGCGAGGTAGTCGTTGTAGTCCCAGATCTTGTCGAGCCGGATCAGCGCCCACCAGATGACGCCCTCGGCCGGAAATTCGAGGAAATACTCGTCCACGAGCGCTTCGAGCACGGCTTCCTGCGAGGCATCGGTATAGTAGTCGTCTTTTCCGTAAGCACGTTTTGCGATGATGTTCAGCGATTTGAGCGCACCGCCGTAGTCCTTGCGGTAGTACTTCAACTCGGCATCCATCATCACGGCCAGCGCCGCACGATAGTAGATCAGATCGGCGTCGAGCACCATCTTGCCGGCACTCATGTCGCCGAGGAACTTGCGGCAGAAGGTCAGCCGGCCGCCGTCGGCACCGTAGTCGCCCTCGCCCAGATTGTACTTGACGCGGGTGTCGCCCCGGTTGTCGCGGCTGTCGCGGAGTTTTGCGAGGAATCCCTCGCCGTAGTCGAGCCACTGCGTCTCGTAGATCGGCACGGGATTGCCCTGATAACCCTTGGCCACGTAGGCTTCGGGAAAGGCGAAATACCAGCTGTAACCGCCCGTCTTGGATTCGGTCTGGTCGTTGTAGAGGGCGAAGACCACCTCCTTGCTGTTCTTCGAAGGCTTCGCGTTGTCGGCCATGCGGTCGAAAATCTGGCCGTAGTCGTCGCACAGCAGCGACGGGGAGATGCCGATCGCTTCGAGCGCATCCTCGGCACCGTCCAGGTAGGCGTCGCCGCCCTTCTGGGCGGAGTACATCCAGAGACAATACTCCGCTTTGAGCATCAGCACGGCCGTCTTCGTAGCCAGATACTTGTCCGATCCGAGCGCGTCGGAGAGCGCCAGCGCCGATTCGATGTCGGAGCCGATCCGCGCATAGACGTCGGCTTTCGGCGCACGCACGGGGTAGGTCTCGGGCTGGTCGACCGATTCGATCGGCCGCAGGTTCAGCGGCACGTCGCCCCACAGGCGCGCGGCCCAGAAATAGGCGTAGGCACGGGCGAAATAGGCCTGTCCCATCGCCCAGTTGCGCTTGGCGTCGGTCATCGGGATCGCGGTGTCGGGCGCGTATTTGAGCACGGCGTTGGCCTGATCGATCGCCGAGTAGAGGCCCGACCACCCGCAGGAGGTGATGTTGGCCGTCATCGTGTTCTGGATCACCTCGCGGCCGACCCATACGTTGAAGAGCGACGACGGCCCCCACATGTATTCGCCCACGCGCAACTCGCCCCAGTAGAAGACGTTGATCTGGCTCTGGACGAAATTCGAGCGGAGCTCGGAGTAGATGCCGTAGGTGGAACCTTCGACCTGCTCCGCCGTTTTCCACATGTTGCTGACCGACAGCTTATTGTCTTGCGTTATATCGAGCATGTCGCAGGATACGGCCGAGACGGATACCGCGACGACCGCGAACCATCCCTTTATGCTGCTTTCGATTCTCATGGTTGATCCGATTTAGAAGGTGACTTTCAGGTTGAAGAGGAACTTGCTCGTAGGCGGGAAGATGTTCGGCCGCGAATCGGAGCTCGAATTGGCCGTCGACACCGAGGTGTAGTGGCCCGAACTCGACGTGGCTCCCATACCCGTTTCGGGGTTGATCGCACCCGTGACGCCCGTCCAGTAGGCGATCGTATTGCAGGTAATGCCCACCGTCAGCTTCTTCATGTGCAGCTTGCGCACCCACCGTTCCGACAGGTCGTAGTAGAGCGACACGTCGCGCAGACAGAGGTAATCGGCCTTCTCGACGTTGAAGTCGGAGGCGCGGCCCCAGTTGGCGTTGCCGTAATCGCCGTCGTTGGGGAAATAGCGGGCGTATTTCGCATTCGTGTCGCCCGGGTACTTCCAACAGTCGTAGACGTAGGAGGCGATGGCCGAGTTGCTCTGCCCGATCGTGTTCTGGATCATGCGGGTCTTCATGTAGTTGTAGATCGAATGTCCGAGCGCATAATCCAGGTAGATCGACAGCGTCAGCCGCTTGTAACGGAACGTGTTGCTGATACCGCCCGTCGAGTGGGGCACGACGTTGCCCAGGTAGAACATGTCCTCGGCGTTGATGATTTCATTGCCGTCGGCATCGCGCGCCGAACCGTAACGGTTGCACCACTCGTAGTCGCCGGCGTCCTTGCGGCCCGGAATCTGCTGTCCGTCGCTCACGCGGTGGCCTTTCGACAGGGCGTCGTAATAGGCTGCGTCGGCCTCGGCCTCGGTCTGGATGATGTGGTCGATCTTGTAGCCGTAGATACGCCCCAGCGACTCGCCGACGGCCGTGCCGCCGAATCGGTATCCCGTCTCCGACATCTTGTAGCCGCCTATGCGGTAGGCCTTCCGGCCGGTAGGGTTGCCGTACATGTCCACCTCGTCGTAGGCGTACTCCTCGGGCAGCGACAGCACCTTGTTGCGGTTGTAGGAGTAGGTCAACCCGAGGTTCCACGAGAAGTTCTTGGTACGGATCACCTCCGCGTTCAGTTCGGCCTCGAAACCGTAGAAACGGGCGCTGCCCACGTTGGCCTTCACGCTCGAATAGGGGCCCGTGTCGGGCATGGTGATCGAGAAGAGCATGTTGTCGGTCTTCTTGTTATAGTAGTCGAAGATGAAGCGCACGCGGTCGTTGAGGAACCCGACGTCCAGCCCCACGTCGAGCTGCGTGGTCGACTCCCACTGCATGTCGGCGTTCTGCATGGCCGACGGCAGGAAGGTCGTATGGCCGTTGTACTGCCCCGTGGCGAAGGCGCCGTAGGTGTCGTAGAGTCCGATGCCGTTGTTACCCGTCTGACCGTACGACACGCGGAGTTTGAGGTTGTTCATCGTGCGTCTGACCCCCTCGAAGAAGGGCTCTTCGCTGATGACCCACGCCGCCGAAGCCGCCGGGAAGAATCCCCACTGGTTGCCCTTGGCGAATTTCGAGGAGCCGTCGTAGCGGAACGTGGCCGAAACGATGTATTTCTGTGCGAAGTCGTACGACACGCGGCCGAACAACGACATGAGCGCCTGCTTTTCGTCCTTGTTCGACGCCTTGAAGTTGATGCCCGAATCGAGAATGGGCACGTCGTCCGAAGCCGAACCCGTCGAGTTGGAGGTGAGGTACCAGTAACGCTGGCTCATCAGCTCGTAACCGAGCGTCGCCCCTACCGTATGTTTGTCGGCGAAGGTACGGTTGAAGGCCAGGTGCGCCGTGAAGGTGTCGCGGACGGTCTGCGTGCGCGTCTCGGTAGTCGAACGCGTCTGGCTGATGAGGTTCGGGTAGCCGTCGACCTCGCCGCGGGCGTAGTAGCTGCCGCGGTAGTTGTTGCCGTAATAGTTGTACTGGGCCGTCGCCGTAAGCCCGTCGATGATCCGCCATTTGAGATTGAAGGTGCTTGAAATGCGATCCGTGGCGGCCTCGCGGTCGTAGAATGCTTCGTAGAACGAGGCCAGCTGGGCGTTGGCGTTGCCGCCGCTGGACATCCAGCCGACCTCCTCGTCGAAGCCGCGCGCCGTCGGGGCGAACATGATTCCCCGGCCGAAGGCGTTGAAGTAGTTGTCCACGAACTTGCTGCTCCGCTGGCGCGAAATGTCGAACGTCGTGGAGGCTTCGAGGCTCTTGGTGATCTTGAAGCTGGCGTTGCCGTGCGTGGTGAAGACGTCGTAGTCGCTCATGGCGAAGACGCCGCCGTCGTCGAGGTAGCTGATCGACGCGGCGTAGCTCATCCTGTCGCTGCCGCCGTTGACGCCGATGTACTCCTTCTGCCAGAAGGCTTCGCTCATCCATTGATCCTGGAAATCGGTATCCGTGAAGATGATGACCTTGCTGTTGTCGAGCGGATCGAACATCCACTCGTAGCCGTCGGGCACCGTACCGCCGTATTCCAGATAGCGCGTGGTGAACTGGTTCCTGTTCGACGTGTTCCCTGTTCCCACGGCGACATTGGCGCCGTCCAGCCACGAACTGGCGGCCAGCGTGCCGGTCGACTTGGCGTAGATGTTGGCGATGGCCGGACGCACCAGCGCGATCTGCTCGCGCGAACTGAGCAGGTCCCACTTCTTGGTCGGCGCCGAGAAACCCACCTGTACGTCGAAGACGACCTGGGGTCCCTGCGAGGGGCTGCCCTTCTTCGTCGTGACGATGATGACGCCGTTCGATGCGCGTGCGCCGTAGATCGCGGCCGAAGCGGCGTCCTTCAACACCTCCATCGACTCGATGTCGTTGGGGTTGACGCCGCTCAGGTCGTCGCGCAGCGCCCCGTCGACGATGTAGATCGGGTCGTTGCCCATGTTGATCGACGATCCGCCGCGGATCAGGAAACGGGGCGCCTCGCCCGAAAGCGAGCTGTTGGTGGCCACCCGCAGACCCGCGACCTTGCCTTTGAGGGCGTCGCCCACGGTCGAGACGGGAGCGCCGTAGAGCTTGTCGCCGTCGATTTTGGAAATCGAGGTGGTCAGCGTCTTGCGCGACTGGGTACCGTAACCGATGACGACCACCTCGTCCACCATTTTGAGATCCTCCTCCATCGCCACGTCGATCGTCGTGCGTTTGCCGACGGTCTCCTCGACGTTCTTATAGCCCAGATAGAGGAATTGCAGCACCGACGCCTCGCCGTCGACACGCAGCGCATAGCGCCCGTCGTTGTCGGTGGTAACGCCCTTGTAGGTTCCGGCCACCATGACCGTGACGCCCGCCAGCGGATTGCCCGACCCGTCGCGCACGACGCCCGAAACCGCGATCGTCGACGCGGAGGAGGGGGGGGGTACGGCCGCCTTGGAGATACGCACCAGCCGCCCGTCGAACTCGAAGGCGACCTTCTGCCCTGCGAAAATCCGGTCGAGCACCGCACGGAGCGGTTCGTCGACCACGTCGATCGAAACGCGGGCGTTGGTATCGACGTTGGCCGTGCGGGTGATGAAGGCGTACTGGTAACGTTTGGTGATGTTTTCGAGGATGTCCGAAATCGCGGTGTCGCGCATCGACAGCGTGATGCGCTGTTCGGCGCCCTGCTGTTGGGCCGCCGCTCTCCCGATTCCGCAGCATGAGAAGAGGATCAGCAACAGCAGGCCTCCGAATATTCCCACGCTTCTTCGGTTCGTGTAGAGATAATTCATAGGTTTGTTCAGGTTTTGCAGATTTAATTTAGGTCTCAAAATTCCGAGTCGGAAAATGGGCAACGACATTTTCCGGCTTTTTCCATCATTCCTTTCCCATAGGCATATATGCGTGTTTCAGGTTCGTTTTCAACAGTCGGCTTCGGTGCGTCATACGGCCCCTACCGGCGGGCGCGCTCGATCTCGATGATGCGGCCGTCGCGCCGGATGTGCAGCGTGTGGTGGATATTCAGCGCGTCGAGCAGTTCGTCGATCTCCCAGCCGCTGGCGAACGTGGCGAAATACTCCTCGCCGAGCAGCGACGTGTCGCGGATGACGATCTGCACGTCGAACATACGTTCCAGATCGCGGGCGATCTCACCGAGCGTCTTGTGACGGAAGACGTGGAAACCGTCGCGCCACGAGATGTAGTGCGCACAGTCGAACCGCTCGCGGACGACCGCGTTCGTGGCGTTGTCGACCAGAATCTTGTCGCCCGGACGCATCAGGATGGTCGCGCCGCCGTCGCGCTTCAACCCCAGCGCGACGCTTCCCTCCACGAGCGACGTCTCGACATACTTGTCCTCGTTGTACGAGCGGAGGTTGAAACGGGTTCCCAACACTCGGATACTGACGTTGCGCGTATCGACGCGGAAGGGCCGCTCGGGATCCTTGGTCACGTCCATGTAGACTTCGCCGCTGACGAAGAGCTGCCGCTCGCGATCGAAACGGTCGGGGTAAAAGACATAGGTCCCCGAATTCAACCATACGCGGCTCCCGTCGGGCAGCGTGATGCAGCGGGTCTGCCCGTAGGGCGCGTAGACCTCGACCCACTCCGGCTGCTCCGCGACCTGCCGCGACGCGAGCAGATAGGCGCAGACGATGAGCGGCACGAGCAGCACCGCCGCAGCCTGCGACAGCCTCCGCCACAGCCGTTGCAGGCGGAGTTTTCGGCCGAAGAGCCGCCCGGCCAGAGCACGGTAACGCTCGTCGAGCGTCCGCTGCGGCGCAGACCGTTGCAGCGAACGCCCCCAGAAGGCGTACAGCTCCCCGCTCACGGGATCGTCTTCCCGCAGGGTAAATTCCTCCTCGGCGTCGTGTTCGAGAAACCATTCGCGCAACCGTTCGCGCACGCCGGCATCGCCCCCGTGTTCGAGGTAATGCCTGAGCAGCTCCTTATCTATTTTTTCCATCGGACTTCCGGCTTTTAATACTAATACGCAACAAGGCAGCAGGCACACCCGGTCGGACATGCGTTTTTTTTCGAAAAATTCGTTCTGCTGTAAAATACGGCCGTCGGTTTTCGCCGTCTTCGCAGTGCGATCCCGCAGGCCTACGGCCTGCTAAAACCGAGTAAAAGGAATCAAAATCATTGTTGCGCGAAGCGCACAATCGTTCCGCATTGCGAAAAGTGCGGAAACAGAAACGAGCAGCGACAAGCGTTAAAAAACGGGGCCGGTTTGCTTGCAAACGACGATCTGCAGGTGAGCGCAAAGTTTACTTTGCCGAGCCGCCACAGTCGAAACGACACTTCGTGTCGTAACCCGCGACAGGCGCCCGTTTTAGCGAGACGCTGTGAGTTTCCCGCAGCTTTTCGCCCTGCGGACACTTTTGGCGCCACCTTTCGGTGACAAAAGGTGGTAAAAACTGCTACTCGCAGGAAATGCCCAATCGAAAGTCGGGATATTTCTGATATGTCCACAGTCAAATTCTGCTAAAAAGATTCGCTCTTCGGCCAAAACCCGAAGAGCGGCAGCCCGCGGAAGAACGATGCGGGAACGCCCCCTTCCGGCGGAAACTACTGCAACAGGATAAAGAAGGTGAGCCAACAGACGAACTTCCCGACTTTGACACGCAACGTTCTGAGCGCCGCGTTCAGATGGCCTTCGACAGTGCGTTTCGAGATGCGGAGCCGCCGTGCGATCTCATCGTTCGTCAGCCCCTCGATGCGGCTCAGCCGGAAAACCTCCCGCCGCTGGGCGGGCATCCGGTCGATCTCGTCCAGCACCAGCTGCCGCAGCCGGTCGGCATCGTAGGCCGCGGCGAACTGCTCCTGCACATGTTCCGCGTCGTGGAGCAGGTCGAGCCGGAGCCTGCGCCGGTCGTAGCGATCCGAACGGAAGTAGTCGGCGATTTCGTGTCTGGCGAGCGTGTAGAGGAAAGCTTTGAAATTGCGGGAGGGATCGAGCGCCTCCCGTTTGAGCCAGAGGCGGATAAAGACGTTCTGCGTGATCTCCTCGGCATGGAACCCGTTGTCGACGACCCCGCGCGTAAAGGCATGGACACCGCCGTAATACCGTTCAAACACCGCTTTGAACGATACGAGGTCGCCGCGGCGAATCCGTTCTATCAGTTCCTGTTCCGATACCATTGGGGCAGCTCTCTCCACGCACTCCGTTTCACGCCGCCCCGTTGCCGGACGTTGCATCCGCAACAAGGCCGGCGGCATGGATTTCAATGTAAAAGTAGGGATAATATCTTATTTTTACAACTTCACCGCCTATTTTCGGGAGCGCCCGCACCTTCCCCGAAAGACGAGAAAAGGGAGAGCTATGCTCTCCCTTTTCTCGACGGCACCGCAGCCCGCTACTCCCGGACGATCAGGATACCCAGTTCGTAGAGCAGGTAGAGCGGCAGGAAGACGACCATCAGCGTGAGCGGATCGCCCGAAGGGGTAATGACGGCCGAAAGTACCAGCAGAATGACCACCGCATGGCGGCGGTAGGTGCGGAAAAAGGTCTTGTTCACCAGCCCCAGCTTCGAGAGCAGCCATGCCAGCAGCGGCAGTTCGAAGACGATCCCCATGACGAAAACCAGCATCAGGAAATTGCCCATGTAGGAGTTCAGCGAGATTTGGTTGACGATCGACACGCTGAGCTGGTACTCGGTCAGGAAACGGAACGTAAAGGGGAAGACCAGACAGTACCCCACGGCGCAGCCCAGAAAAAACATAACGGTTCCGCCTAGAAAGGCCAGCCCCACACTGCGCCGCTCGTTCTCGAAGAGCGCCGGCTGCACGAAGCGCCACACCTCGAAGATCAGGTAGGGGAACATCAGCACCAGCGC
>ENA-UONT01001085-UONT01001085.1-human-gut-metagenome-genome-assembly--contig:-CS20-NODE-1085-length-25280-cov-7.193380_pt1 | contig 25280 bp, 12 predicted proteins | sample MGYA00242459_ERZ724006 | MGnify/ENA metagenome assembly ERZ724006 | reverse complement strand
GACGAGATGGGGCAGTTCCGACGCTCTCTGCTCAAATCATTGGGCCGTGGCCGTCCCGCCACGCAGGCGGTGCAGCGTGCGTTGGAATTGTCCCGTCACCCGATGCTGGGCGGCCCGAGGGACGGGGCGACGAAAAGCCTGCCGCAGACACGGCCGGGGGGAAACCCCGATCCACGCGATCCGGCCCCGGTCACGACCGTCGTCCAAAGCATCATCGGCGGACTCTCGGCTCGGCCGCATCGGGCGGAATAGCCCCCCGGACATCGCAAGAACATCGAATCAAAAAAACGCCATCAGAAAAAACCGATTGGAGAAAAAACAAATGGCAGACATCACCACACAAACAATCCGAGACACCTTCTTGGACAACCTTCCCGAAAACGTGACGCGCGAGGAGGGGGAGGAGTTCTGGAACGCATGGCTGGACAGGCAGCGCGAAGGGCATGAACCGGACATGCCGACACCTCCGGTCGGATTCCAGTACGCACCGGGCGAAGTGGACGAATTCGACTACGGCGAACCGGACTTGGAAGACGAGCAGCTGACTGAGGACCAGAAGCGAGACATGCTGGGACTGGTGCATGATTATGCGATGAACACGTCGGAACTGGCACGCACCATGCTGGACTGCCAGCATTTCGACGACCCGCAGGTCCGGGAGCTCGTACGTCAGACGTTCAAGGATCTCGAATGCGCCGGAAGCCACGTGTCTGATGCTTTGAAGCTGATGGGTTGGACCGCGGACGATGCGACGGTTGGCTGAAGTTTCTTCCGTTGCCGTCGATGCCGGGCCATGCGGCAACGGAAGAAAATCGGTTATTTTCAATAAAAAACCGGTTAATTACAACCCTGAGGTTACAGTGGGAACTGTTTGAGAAAACTCAGGCAAGGAGAACCCTCGAAATGACCAAACGTAACAGCAGCGGTCTGCGCAATGCGGGCACCATCGCCACCGTCGCGGCATTGACCCTCGGCATGGCGGGGCCCGGCGTCATGACGGCCACCGCCGACGAAAACACCGCGAACGGCAACACCGGCACCAGCGCCGCCCAAGCCACGCAGGAAGTCAAATACACGACCACCGTGGCAGGCACGCCAGTCGACTTCACGAAGGACGGCAAAGGCGATTACACGGCAACCGTCCCCAAGGTCAAAGGCAAGTTCCAAAACCAGGTGATCGTGTCCGGCACAGACAAGTCCCAGATCACTCTGACCACCAGCCAGAAACCTACGGACGGGAAAATCAGCGGCCCCGTCGTCTACACCAGCGCCGCCGATTCCGCGCCCAAGTTCACGTTGACCGTCACGGATTATGAAATCGTCGACAAAATCGTCGACGACCAGCCGACCCAACCATGGAACGCCACCGTTGACGGCAAGAAGACATACCCCCTCGGCGTGAAAGGCGACACCGCATCCGCGGTCCTGGACCAAAGCGCCTCCTACCCGGGCGACATCACCGTCACCAACGGAGCAACCACCATCACGCTGACACCCGTCTACCAGAACGTCACCGTGGAATCCGGCGACAAGCTGGGCCAGCTGAACGTATCCGGCACCGCCGTCTACAAGCAGGCCGCCGACGCGACGAAGAACACTCCGGCATTCAACGTGACACTGCCGTTCGCCTACACCTCGGGCAACCCGGTGACCGTGGACGGCACCGAAACGGAACTCACCAAGTCTGATGACGGAAAATACCATGCGGATTACGCCGGTCCGACATTGGACGAATCCAACAAGCCCAGCACGGACACGGTGACCCTCACCGGCATCAAGACCACACTGCCCATCCAATGGGGCAAAGACGTGCAGGTTGTCGATAAGGGAACCGGCGACACCGCCAGCAAGTTCGTACGCCTCACCGGAACAGCTTCCGGCGAAGTCACCATCCAGGATGACGCCAGCAAGAAAAGCGTCACCGTGCCGGTGGAAGTGGATGTCACCGCGGATCGAGCCCAGGACAAGAGCTTTACCGGCCTGACCGTGACCCGCACCAACGCCAAAGGCGAAACCACCGTATACGACGGGGCCAAAGACTTCAATGCGAAATTCAACCCCAGCACCCATGAATACACGCTGACCCTACCGGCCGATGCGGTCGGCGACAGCTACACGCTGGGCCTCACCCACGGTGTCGACGCCCAGGCATCCAAGCCGACGCTCGCGCTCGGAGAGGGAGCCTCCCGCGTGCTCAAGGTGAACGTGAACGGAGCCGACTACACGGTTAACGTGAAATTCCAGCCGGCCGACCTGAAAGCAGATTCCCCTGCGAAACTCACCGGACTGTACGTGAACAAGACCGGCGAGAACACGAAGGGCCAGCTCATCGACAACTGGGATCCGAACCGGCTCGACTACGTGCTCGCACTGGGGGAGAAGGATCCAAGCCCGTATGTGCTGCCCGAAGCGCCTGACGGAGTCACCATCAAGGGCGGCAACATCACGCAGAACGCGCAATCCACCCGCCAGGAATGGATCGTCACCGACACCGCAACCGGCGTAAGCCGCACCTACAGCCTGACAGTGACCAGGCCGGTGAAAACCGCCGTCACCGAATTCAAGCCGGCAGACCCAGCGAAGCAGGATTCCACGGTGGACCCGGAAAGCCAGCAGGACACCAATCTTGCATCGCACGGCTACACCGGCAAGGACGGCAAATACGTCGTATCAGACAAGGGTTCCTACGAGATTCCCGAGGGTGGAACATTCGCCTATGAGCCGAAGAACGGGCAATCCGCGACCGTCACCGTCGCACATGAGGGCATGACCTACACGTACACGGTCAACGTGCTCGCGCCGGACGGTTCGACCTTCGCGCAACACACGTACACCGTCACCTACATCACGGCGGCCACGCACAAGGCGCAGCTCACAGGCATCCTCGTGGACGGTACGGCCGTCAAGGGCTTCGACCCGGCCAGACACGAGTACAACGCATCCGTGAACGATCCGGACGAATGGATGGTCTCCCCGCAGTACGACAAGGCAAGCGGCATGACCGTCAGCACCGAGAAGAAGGGTGCGGACGCCACCATTACTGTCACATCCGGTGACGGATTGGTCAAGACCACCTACAAGGTGCATGTCACCCGCAAACCATTCGGCGGCAACGGGAACAATGCGCTCGGACTCGCCTCCACGGGCGTCGGCGGCGGAACCGTAGCGTTCCTGTCGATGGCGTTGATGGCTATGGGAGCGGTTCTCGGACTCGTTGCACGTCGGCGCCAGCGCGGACGCAGCTTCTAATAGCAACGGCTTGCGACCTGATGCGGTCGCAAGCCTTCCATTATTTTTTCTGACTCGGCGTGAAATGTCGGGCAAAAAACAAGAAAAGGAAAGAACATGATGAAACAAAAACGGATTGTCGCCGTAGCGCTTGGCCTGGCCCTGTCCGTAAGCCCCATGATCGTGTTGCCCACCGCTTTCGCGGATCAGGTATCGGGGAACCCGTCCTCGTCGATTTCGGCCCGTTCGACGGCTCCGAATCCGCTCGACAAGTTCAACACCGAAGAGAAGGCGTTCCTCAACAATCACAAGGACAAGATCGCATCCGCCCTGGGCATCGACGGGTTCGACCCATCCACCACCGACTATTACGGCGTCAAGGAATCGGCACTCGACACGGTCGCAGGCAAGATCCCCACCTCGAACACGGGACTGCTGAAGCCGATGGGCGCGCCGCTCGAGATCGACACGAACGCCACCGGCTGGCTCGTCGACGGAAAGATCGCGAAGGACAAGCCGTCCTCCGGCGACATGGCATACCGGGTCACGATCAAGGGCAAGAGCGGCGGCACCGTCGCATACACGCTGCACACCGCCTCACAGGATGCGAGCAGCAAAGCCGATCCGGGCGAGCTGAAGGGCGTGACCGCCACCGCCAATGGCACCGCCGTCACGGACTTCAATCCGGTGAAGGACGGCACATACACCGTGCCCGACGACGCGGAGGTGAAGATCGGCGACGTGCCCGACGGATGGAAGCTCGACCATAAGGCGGATTCGAAGACCGGCACGCTCACCTTCACCTGCACGAAGGATGATGTGACCGTCACCTGGACGTTCAAGTACGATGACGGAACCACCACGCCGAGCACCGGGGACAAGGCCGATCCAAGCGAACTGGCGGGGGTGACCGCCACGGCCGACGGGAAACCGGTCGACGGGTTCGCCCCGACGAAGACCGGCACATGGACCGTTCCCGACGGCGCGGAGGTGAAACTCTCCGGCCTGCCCGACGGTTGGGCGAGCTATAAGAATCTTGACGCGAAACCCGGCACCCTGTCCTACGACATCAAGAAGGGCGACGTCACCGTCGTCACGTGGACGTTCACATACGATTCCACGACCGATCCGGACAAGCCCGCCACGGGCGTGGACGCATTGAAGGGCGTGACCGCGACCGTCGACGGGAAACCGCTCCCGAGCTTCGACCCGACGAAATCCGGCACCTACAGGGTCGCCACGGGCGCCGAGGTGAAGATCTCGAACGTCCCGTCCGATTGGAAGCTTGACAAGACCGCATCCGATTCGAAGCTGGTGTTCGCCGCTTCCAAGGACGGCACGACCGTCACTTGGACGTTCGAATACCAAGGCAAGGATGATGGCGGAGCCACCACCAACCCTGGTGACAATGCCGGAAACAAAAGCCAGAACAACAATGACGGCACGACTTCCAAGCCGACGGTGAACGGCGCGAACCCGCTCGCCTCCACCGGCGTGGGAATCGGCTGGGTTGGCTGGCTCATCGGCATCCTCGCCATTATCGGCGGAGCATTGGGAATCACGGTCGCTGTCCGCAAGCCGAAGGGCAAGGCCACAGACGAGACCCCGGCCCCGGAAGCCGATGACAGCGAAGCGTCATCCGATCAGCCGCTAAACTCCTGACCACCCATCGAAGGTTTGGCAGGAGAAGCAAATACCCTCCCCTGCCAAACCCCACGTTGAATCTTGATGCCATGCGGGACCCTCCTGCAAACCGGCTCCTATAGCATGACATCAACAAGGGATGCCGAAAGGCATCCCTATTTTTTTTATAAAGAAAACTTTGGTAAATACCGAGAAAATGTTGGAATCAACCGATTTTGCATGTACGTTGAAGGAAACGAAGACGACCATTCCCATCAGCCGTACGCCGAAGCCGATAAGCGAGTTCGGTCTGAAGCCGGGCAAATACAGGCCGTCCGCGGTGAAAGTCGCCGGATTCGACCCGTTGGACGCCAACCATGTCGCATCTACCGGTGGGGTCGCTTCCCGTCCTCGACAGGACGTGCAAACAAGGAAAGGAAAACACTGGAATGAGAGACAACCAAACGACACGGCGCATGCCAATGATCGTGACGGCAATGGCCTGTGCGGCCGCGAGCATGCTGGCCGGCCTGGCGCTGGCCCCATCCGCGATGGCGGCGGGTGCGACCATCACCCTGAACGGCGCGGACGGCAATTCGCTGGCCGGCCACACGTTCAACGTGTACCAGATCGGCACATACACGGACCAGATCCTGAACGGCACGCAGATCAGCAGCCTCGGCGTGCGCGGCGACACGGCATCCAACGCGTGGGCGGCCGACGCGATCAGCATCGCCAACGCGTACGATCCAAGCACGGCCGACGACATCGGCAAGGTGTACGGCTATGATGACGCGGGCAACATCGCCAACATCAAGATGGACTCCCAGACCAGGCAATTGCGCAACATCAGCAAGGCCCTGTCCCAGTCCACTCGGAAGCCGGCCGCCATCCAGGGCGGCGCGAACCTGACGACCACCCAGTCCACGCTGACGATCAACGTGCCCTCCGAAGGCCTCTACTACATCACCGATTCCGCGGGCAACCCGATCATGGTCGGCACGAAATCCGGCAACGCGAACATCATGAAGAACGACGCGAAGGACCCGCAGTGGCGGACCCTGGGCGTCGCGGTCGTCAAGTCGAAGAGCATGAGGGTCGACAAGAAGGTCCAGGTGCAGCGCAACGGCGCCACGGTCGGCAAGGACGGCACCACCGACGATCCGGTCGGCGTGACCGTCGGCGACACCGTCACCAACACGGTCGAGGTGACCGTGCCGAACAAGCAGGCCGCATCCGCCGTCAAGTTCAAGCTCATCGACCAGCCGAAGGGCCAGACGTACGTGAAGGGCTCGCTGAGCGTCCGGCTGAAGAACGCGCCGCAGACCGACATCACGGCCGACGCGATCGTCTACGACGGGACCACGCAGAACAACGCGAAAAGCATCCCCGGTGACCCGACCCTGAAGACCGCGGACAACAGGCCGGCCGACCCGGATCTCGCGATTCCGGCCGGCGGCTGGGGCATCGACGGCAAGAAACTTCTCGACAAATACTCCAACAGGACGATCGTCATCACCTACCGCATGACCGTCGACAAGGCCAGCGTCACCGACCCGGCCAACAACACCATCCACACGTACGGCACATTCACCGACGGCATCCACTTCACGACCATCACCGACCAGGACAAGGCCGACATCAAGGCCTACGACTTCACCCTGCGGAAGGTGGACGCGGGCAACGTGAACACGCTGCTCGACGGCGCCCAGTTCCAGATCCAGCGCAACGGCAAGTGGATGAATCTCGACTGGAACACCGGCAAATGGTCGGATGCGGCCAACCAGGGTTCCGCCACCGTGTTCGTGACCGGCGACACGAACCATGACGGGACGGTCAACAACAGGGACGACGCGAGCCAGAGGGGCCTCATCCGGTTCAAGGGCCTCGGCTACGGCACGTACACGGTCACCGAAACCCGGGAGCCGGCCGGCTACGCCAGCTACGCGAAACCGACGTTCACCGTCACCATCGACGACGCGGGCACCAGCATCCAGTACAGGGGCACCGGCACCGTGCCGAACCTGACCAGCAGGCTGGACAACAACACCGTCCAGGTCAAGAACGTCGCGAATCTGACCCAACTGCCGCAGACCGGCGGCGTGCTCGCGTTCGCGTTCTGGCTGGCCTGCGCCATGCCCCTGTTCGCGATCGGCGGCACCATGGCCGTGCGCGGCGCGCGCAACCGCCGCGACGCGCTGACGCTCACGCATGACGGCGGCAATCCGGCCGCCTGACACATGTCCCGGCCCTCCAGGCCGGGGTTCCGCCGATAGGGGGCGGGGTCGCGTCCCCTATCGGCCTCTCATCACCGAATGATTCTTTTTTATCCGGCCCGCCACGAGGGGTTCGTACGGGTCTTGGCCCATCCGTCGGAAGACATTGCGAGGGATGGGGGAAGGAAAACCGATAATGCGCACATGGCTGAAACGGATGGTCGCCGGCATCGTGTCGGCGGGCACCCTGATGGGCGGCGGGCTCCTGATGGCGGGCACCGCGAACGCGGACGAGATCCGCATGCCCGACATCGGCAAGACCATCACGAGCCTGACGGCATCGGCCGCCACGACGTATCCAAGGGAGCTCGTCAACGGCGGATTCGACTACCTGCCCGCGGGCGGCTGGAACGTCATCAGTCCCAAGCTGAACACCTCAAGAGGCAAGTTCACAAGCGTCGACCCGGTCAACGGGCAGTACATCCGCAATGCGCATGTCACAGATGGAAACGTCGCATGGGTGAAATGGGACGGTTTTGATGCCTCCAAATTCGGGTGGATCTCCGACCAGAAAGGCGGGAAACCCCAAGGCTTCGTCACCGACCACGCAAACAGCGTCGAATTGCAGCGGGACAATGACACGGACAATACGTATGCGGAGATCGTCGGCAGCGAAATCGGCAAAAGCATCTATCAGAAGATCGACACGCAGAACAGCGCTGACGCCGTATACACGGTGCGCTTCGACCATGCGGCACTGAGTTCCGAGCATGCCGACGGGATGCAGGCGCTGGTCAACGGCAAGCCCGTGACCATGACCCGAATCGGCGGCAACAAGGCCGGGGACAAGACCGGTTGGACGGGCACGGACATCGTCACCCACGCGACTAACACGGATCATTACCGTCATGACGGTCAGTGGGCGACCTACGAGGGCAAGGTCACGATCCCGGCGAACACGCCTGTCAGCACGTTCATGTTCAAATCGCTGAATGAAGCGAAACCCGACATGGGCAACCTGATCGACAACCTGACGTTCAAGATCGCGTACAGGCTGAGCTATGACTCGAACGGCGGCACGAAGGCGAAGGCCAGCCAGATCAGTTCCATGACCGAGGGCAAGGCGTCCGAGACCGACGGCAAGGTGAAGACGGTGGCGGACGACGCGGCCGGTTCCATCCCGTCCAACGAGACCGCCGGCGCCGTCAAGCAGGCCAAGTCGAAGACCAATGGCAGCGTGCGTCTCGCGGCGGATGACGATGTGGCGGAATACGCCGCCAACGGCCTGCCGGACCATATCGTCAACGGCAACTTCGAATATCCGGTCAAAAGCGATATGCCCGTCAACGACGGGAACTTCTGGTATATCAGCCAGAACGACGGCTCATACTTCGCAAACGGGATGGGGCCCGGAAAGAGATACAAGCTGCCCGAGGGCTTCGACAAGGCGAAATTCGCCTGGCACAGCACGCAGACCGGCGATACCTACTATCCGGACCTCGAACGCGCCGACGACGTGCAGGTCGACTATAAGGCCGACGGAACCAACCATTACAGCGAGATCAGCGCCGCCCAATCCGGCGCTACCATCTACCAGGATGTCGCCACCGTTCCGGGAGTCATGTACAAGTGGAGCCTCAAGCACGCCAGTCTCGACTCCAGCCACCTGGACAAGATGAGCGTCATCATCGGCGAACCGGGCAAGGAGACCGCGCAGGAAGCCACCCGCACCACCGCGAACGGGCATGGAGACAAGCTCGGCAAGGTCGGCACGGTCATCAGCACCAAGGTCAGCAACCCGGAGATGCCCGACGGCAATAAGTTCCAGGAGGGAGCGCATACGGGCCAGTGGGAGACGTACACCGGCACGTACATCGCCACCGCCACCGTCACGCGTTTCGCCTTCCGTAGCGTCGAGGGATACAGCGCGTGGGACGGCAATTTGTTGGATGACGTCAGTTTCAGCAAGGCGTACAAGCTCACATACGACAAGAACGCATCCGACGCGACCGGCAAGGTCCCGTCGAATCAGCGTGGCAAGGAGAACACCGTCCAGCCCGCCGAATCGAAGACTACCGGAAACGTGAAGACGGTGGCGGATAATACGTCGAATCTGCCGGACCATCTGGTGAACGGCACGTTCGATTATCGCGGCAACGAGATCATCAACGAGAACCAGAGGGTCTACGGTGACACAACCTACCTCGCCATAATCAGTGCGAAGACCGGCGTCATCGGCAACCCGCTGCACAGCAAGCTCGACAACTGGGATTCCGGCAAGTTCGGCTGGAAATCCAACGACGCCACCGCCGGCGCCGACACCGTCGAGGTGCAGCGCCGCAACCACACCCCGTATCCGACCAACGCGGGCAACGTGTGGGGCGAGATCGCCGCAGCCAAGCGAGGCAAGTACATCTACCAGGACATCGCCACCACGCCCGGCATCATGTACAAGTGGAGCCTCAAGCACGCGTCCCGCAACGCGGACCAGGACGACAGCATGCAGGTCATGATCGGCGAACCCGGCAAGACCGTCGCACAGCAGGCGACCCGCACCACATCCAACGGGTCGGACAAGACCGGCAGCGTCGGCACCACGATCACCACGCACGGCACCGCGCAGGACGGCAGATGGGAGACCTATACCGGCGACTACCTCGCCACCTCGACCACGACCCGCTTCACGTTCAGGAGCGTCAGGGACTCCAACGGTCAGGGCCTCGACTTCACCGCCGAGGGCAACTGCGTCGACGACCTAAGCTTCGACAAGGCGTACAAGCTCTCTTACGACAAGAATTCTTCGGACGCGACCGGTAGCGTGCCATCCAATCAATACGGCAAGGAGAACACCGTACAGCCCGCCAAGTCCAAGACCACGGGCAGTGTCGGACTCGCGGCTGACAAAACCGCTTCCGGCCTGACGGTGCATGATCTGAAGAAGAACGACAAGGGCAAGGTGCCCTCCAATTCGAAGGCGGATTCCACGCAGCCGGCCGCGTTCAAGGCTCCGGACGCCAAGGTGGAGGCCATCGCCTCCAGGGCCGCGGGTGATGAGCTGGCCGTGAACGGCGGGTTCGACACCCCGAAGTGGACGATCGCGAAGGAGGGGCAGGGCCTGCCCTGGGTGTATGTGAAGCCCAATGCGGGCACGATCCGCTCCTACGCGCAGGCCATGGCCGGACAGACGGGCGTGAAGGCCGGCGGCCTGACCGCCGCCACGTTCGCCTGGCAGGATCTCGATGCCATCGGCAGCAACCAGAACTTCGAACTGCATCGCGAGAAGGACGGGAACACGGCCGCCGACGTGCATGCGGGCCGTACGGTCGCCCAGACCGTGAACACGACGCCCGGCGCCAGCTACACGTTCAGCATCCGCCACTCCGGCCGCTCCAAAGGCAACGCGGGCGGCGTGACCCTGCTCACCGGCCCCGACAAGGATCACCTCACCCCAGTCAAACTGACCCGCACCACGGTCTCCAAGACCGGCCAGAAGTACGGGGACAAGACCGGCGATGTGGGAACCGTCGCCTACACGCACTCCGATTCCATGGACGCCACGGAAGGCAGCCACGAACCGTGGGACCATTCCGACGACTGGGAATCCTACGAGGGCACGGTCATTATCCCAGCCGGACAATCCCGCACGATGATCGCCTACAGGGGCGTCGCCAAGGACGGTACTCTTACTGCCTCCGCCAATGACAGCATCATCGACGACCTGAGCTTCCGCCTCGCCTACAAGCTCAGCTACGACGCGAACGGCGGGGCCAAGAAGAGCACATCGCAGATCAAGGCCTCCACCGATGGCAAGGTGAAGACCATCGCCGGCAAGACCGACAGTCTGCCGACCGAACTGGTCAACGGCTCGTTCGACTATCCGGCCGGCCTGATCGCCGGTGTCTCCACCAAATACCCGTGGGACGACTGGACCGTCGTCGACCCGATCAACGGCAGATACGCGCGGCACATCGGCATCGATAAGGACCCCTGGGCGCCAATCCCGGGATGGGACGTCTCCAAATTCGCATGGAAATCGACCCAGACCAAGGGAACCGACTGGCAGCAGATCGCACAGGGAGTCGAACTGCAGAAGGACTCCAAGACCGGCAACCAGTACGCGGAACTCGTCGCGGGACAGGCGGGCACCGCCATCTACCAGGACATCGCCACCATCCCGGGCGTGTCCTACCGCTGGACGTTGAAGCACGCCAGCCTCGACAGGAACCACCTCGACGGGATGAGCGTCATGATCGGCGAACCCGGCAAGGAATCCGCCCAGGACGCGATGCGAACCACCGTCAACGGCAACGGCGACCAGCCGGGCGACGTCGGCAAGGTCATCTCCACGAAGGTGAGCAACGACGCCGAGTCGAACCATGAGTCGAACCATTCCAGCCGTAACCATGACGGGCAGTGGGAGACCTACACCGGCACGTACATCGCCACCGGGACGGTCACCCGCTTCACCTTCAAGTCGGTAAGCTCCAGCAACAACGTCAACGGCAACATCCTCGACGATCTGAGCTTCACCAAGGCCTACAGGCTCGGCTACGACGGGAACGGCGGAACCGGCCAAGTGTCCTCGCGCACCGAGACGGGCAGGACCGAAACCGCCGCATCCGGGACGGATGGCACGGTCAGGCTTGCGGCCGACAAGAGCGCCGAACCGGAATCCGGAACCATCGCGGACGACCGCAGGGTGCTGACCGACACGACCGCCAGACAGGATGACGGGACCAGCCAGCGGACGATCACCCGATCCGACGGTTCCGTGCGCGTGGAGACCATCGCCACGACGGGCGCCGTATCCGGCTGCCAGGTCTACTATCCGGCCGGCACCAGGATCACATTGGCGACCGCGAAGATGGACTCCGACTGCTGGGATTCCAGCCAGATCAGCAAGACCAACCGCACGTTCTACGGTTGGAGCGCGAACACGGACGCCAACGACAGGGACGTGCCCGTCGGCGACACCATGGACCGGAACACGCTGAACGCGAACGTCAGGACGGAGATCGTCATGCCCGCCAGGGCGAAGACCGTATACGCGTTGTGGGCCATCAACCCCACCCTGTCGTACAACGTGAACGCGCCCGCCGGCAGCAACGCGCCCGGCACGCCCGCATCGCAGACCGTGCCCTACAACACGGCCGCCGCTGACAAATCCGGTTGGGCGGCCGGCGACACGGGCAAGATTCCCGGCTACCGGTTCGACGGCTGGTACACGGCCCCGAACGGCGGAAACAAATACGATTTCAACACGCCGCTCACCAACAACGTGACCGTGTACGCGCACTGGGTCGGCAACGGGTACACAGTCAGATTCGCCGGCAACGGGGCGACCGGCGGCGGCACCCCGGATCAGGCGTTCCAATACAACATCGGCCAGAACCTGCACCGGAACGGGTTCACGCGTGACGGATACACGTTCACCGGGTGGAAGCGCGCCGACAACCAGCAGGCGTACGGCGACGGCCAGTGGGTCACGAACCTGACCACGCAGCCGAACGGGATCGTCACCATGGTCGCCCAATGGTCGGCCAACGAGGCCCACATCCGCTACAATCCGAACCCGCCCGCGGGCAAGACCACGGGAGGCAACGGCACCCCCAACTGGGACGGCCACACCGGAGACACGCCGACCATCGGAGGGAACGGCTGGACGATCGACGGGTACACGTTCGCCGGCTGGACCACCAGCCCGGACGGGAGCGGCGCCAGGTACGCGCCGGGAGCCAGGTGGACGGCGAACGGCACGCTCACCCTGTACGCGCAGTGGACGCCCGGCCAGGCCAGCCTCACCTACGACGGCAACGGGGCGACCGGCGGCAAGACCGACCCGCAGACTGGCAAGACCGACGAGAAGATCAACGTGCGCGACAACGGATTCACCCGCGACGGCTACACGTTCGTCACGTGGAACACTCAGGCCGACTGCAAGGGCAATGCAGTGAAACCTAACAGCGAGTGGACGTTGCGTGGTTCCAGCACCCTATATGCCTGCTGGGCCGGTAACGCACAAACCCTCACCTATCACGGCAACGGCGCAACCGGAGGCAACACGGCGGCACAATCCGGCAAGACCGGTGACGAACTGACCACAAACGCCAATGGTTTCGCCCGCGACGGATACACGTTCGTTCGTTGGGACACCGCCAAGGACGGTTCCGGCACCGCATACGGCGAAGGCAAGAACGGCGTCAGCCAGTACGTGATGAAGCCAGCAGGCAACGACCTGTACGCCATCTGGAAGGCAAACCCGGCAACCATCCAGTACCGCAACGACTGGCCGAACACCACAGGCAGCACACCCGACACCACCGGCAACACCGGCGACACGGTGACCATCAGCCAGAACAGCTTCGACCGTCCAGGCTACACGTTCACCGGCTGGAGCACCAGCAAACGCGGCGACCCAAGCCTGCAACCGGGCGACAAACACACGCTTGAACCGAGAACCACCACCGTGTGGGCCCAATGGAAGGCCGACCCCGCACACCTGGTGTACAACAGCAACATCGGAACCGTCGGCTCGGAAACCAAGACGGTGGACGGTGTTGTCGACCAGACCGTGAAGACCATCACGAACCCGTTCGACCGTCCTGGTTACACATTCTCCGGCTGGAACACGCAGGCCGACGGCAAGGGCAAGGCATACGCCACGGGAGCCGACTACGTGCTGACGGCCAACGACAAGTCCACGCCGAAGAACACCTCCGTGCTCTACGCGCAGTGGAAAATCAACGGTGCCAGCCTGAAGTTCAACCCGAACGGCGGCATCGGCCATGTCGATGACGTGACCGGCGACGCCTTCTCCACCGTCACCATCCCCGGTGACGCGAAGGAGCCGAAGATCACCCGACCCGGCTACCGGTTCGTCGGATGGAGCACGGAGAAGAACCCGCCCGCAGGGAGCACTTTCCTGCAGCCGGGCGAAGGCAAGGTCACACTGCCCGCCGAAGGCAGCACCACCGTGTACGCCCAGTGGGAGCCGAGCCTGACCACCCTGCCGTTCACGGGCGGACAGGCCCAGGTGCCGACCATCGGCCTGTACGCCGGATTCGCGCTCATGCTGATCGCGCTCGGCGTGATGATGCCGATGCTACGCATGCGCATGGCCGCAACCAAGCGCACCGGTAAGCACATGCCGATCACCGGCGGAAAGCACGCGAAGTGACGGCAGCGGCCGAAACCGACGTGTGGGAGAGCGTCGCGGATGCGGTCCGCGACAAGCGGGCGCGCGACAATCGCGCCCGCCGGCTCGTCCGCCATTCCCGGATCTACGCGGTCGCCGCAGTCATCTGCCTGATCGCGGGCATGGTGCTTGTCGCCATGCCCCGCATCCAGCAGACGCTCGGCGACCGCGCCGTTGACGAGCAGGCGCGATCCGTCAGCCAGACGGCCGCGCTGTTTCCGGAATCCTCCCGTCAAAGCGTCATCCAATCTGCCATCGCATATAATCAGCGTCTTTATGAAGGCGGTCAGCCACAGATAGGCGAACCTGTGTTCGATGGGAAGACCGAGGGCAATTTCGAGGGCGATGCCGAATACCGGCGTCAACTGTCCGTGAATGGGTTGGATGCCATGGGTGAGATTCTGATTCCGAAGATCAGCGTCGACATGCCCATCCTCCACGGAGCGGGTCAAGATGTGCTCGAACATGCGGCCGGCCATCTGGCGGGCACCAGTCTGCCTATCGGTGGCAAGAATACGCGCGCCGTAATCACCGGTCATTCGAATATGAAAGGCGCGACCCTGTTCACCCGGCTCGGTGAACTCGAAGACGGCGACCCGTTCTATATCAAGGTCATGGGTAACACGCTCGCCTATCGAGTCACCAGCAAACGCATCGTCTCTCCTACCGACACGAAATCGTTGCGTGTCCATAAGGGGAAGGACGAGGTCACGCTCCTCACCTGTACGGGGCAGGGCAATACGCTGCGACTGCTTGTCACGGGGGAGCGCAACAGCATGCCCGATCAGGCCCCCTTGCCCGGAGATGCCACGGGGGACGTAAAAAAGGCGGCTTTTGTTTCGGGCGTCACCGTGACGGGGATATTGGCTGTCGGATTTTCGCTTTGTCGCAGTCGGCGTGCCGTGGGTCATCATATAGGTTTGCCACAGACACATGATAGTGACAATTTGCGTTAGTAAAAAAAGGTGTTACTATATGTTTGTGAAACAAAAACACGTAATCTCCCGACATCGGGGTAAACCCGAAAAGGAAGACACATACACGAGAAAGAAGAAACTCCCCATGACACACGGCATCACCAAGATCACAGTGGCAACCACCGCCGTGATGGCAACCCTTGCCGCTCCGGCAGTCGCAATGGCCGACGAAACCACAACCACCGGCGACCAAACCAATCAGGCAATCACACAGGCCCAAGACAGCATCCAGCAGGCACAGCAGAGCACCACCGAAGCCAACCAGGCCATCGCACAGGCATCCCCGACCGGCGTGACCGAAGCACAGGCCAAGGCCGACGCCGCCGCAGCCGCACTGGACACCGCCAAGCGGAACCTCGACGCCGCCGCCGCCCAGCAGCAGACAGCCGCAAACAACCAGCAGCAGGCGCAGGCGAACTACGACGACGCCAACAAGGCCCAGCAGCAGGCCGCACAGGATGCGACCGGCACGGCCGACAAGATCGCGGCCGCGCAGCAGGCCGCGAACGCCGCGTCCAACGCCATCAACGACGCCAGCAAGGCCATGCGGCAGGCCTCCGATGACCAGTCGAAGGCAGAAGCCGACAAGCAGGCCGCACAGACCGCGAAGGATGAGGCCACGGCCGAATCCGCCTCCCATCAGCAGGCTGCCGACAAGGCCCAGACCGATATCGATGCGGCCGACAGGCAGGCCACGGACGCGCAGAAGAAGGCCGATGACGCAGATACCGCCATCAGTGACGCGCAGAAGAAGGCCGACCGGGCCGACGCGGACGCGAAGCAGGCCGCGAGCGACAAGGCCGCCGCCGAGAAGGAGCTGACGGAAGCCAGGAGGCAGCAGGCCACGGCGACCGGCGACAAGACGAAGGCCGACGAGGCGGTGAACGCCGCGCAAGCCAAGCTGGATGCGGCCAAGCAGGCCGAGGCCAAGGCGCTTGAAGCCAAGCGGAAGGCCGACGCCAAGGTCGAGCAATTGTCCAAGGATGATGGAGGTCTTTCCGACCTGGCCGCGAAGCTCGAAGCGGCGAAGAAGGCCGCAGCCGATGCCGCGGCCGCCCAGCAGAAGGCGGAACAGGCGCGGAAGGACGCGGACAAGACGGTGTCCGACTCCTCTTCCAACGCCGAGGCGAAGCAGCAGGCCGCCGCCGATGCCAAGAGCGAGGCCGACGCCAAGAAGGAAGCGGCAGACGAGGCTCAGGACAAGCTGTCTCAGGGCGCAGTGGCCTACTTCGGCGACAAGGGTGCCTCTCAGGCAGTCAAGGTTCTCACCGATCCGACCGTCACCGAGTATCTTGACGCCATTCATAATGGTGCCAAGGGTGATGCGACCACGTTGGACAACATGATCGAGGCCCTGAAGTTCATCCAGGAAGCCAATCAGCTTCGCGCGAAGGAAGGCCTGCAGCCCCTCAAGGTCAGTGACACCCTGATGGCGCAGGCCATGGCGGATGCGGATTATGCCAACAACAACGTGAACCATCCACTTCAATTCCCCGCCAGTGAAAACCTCGCCTGGGGTTACACTGATCCCTTTAAGGGCTGGTACGACACGGAGAAGTCCATGTATGAGAAGGACATGTCCGACGGTGTCCTGGATTGCAAGGCCTCGGACGGCAAGCCCGTCAACCCCTGCGCTTATGGCCATTACACCACGCTGGTCAACACCGATTTTACCCTCACCGGTTTCGGCGTCAGCCAGAACGGCAACATCACGGGTATCGGCGGGAACACCCATAGTCAGCTGTTCACCGAAAACGCTAACGGAATCGGCTCCGACGCGGGCCGCATCATGGACGTTGACGCATACCTGGCTGATTTGACTGCCTACCGTGATTCCCTGACCGGAGCCGACGCCGCATACCAGACCGCATTGTCCAAGAGCAAGCAGGCCGCACAGGACGCTTCCGATGCGGCCAAGGCGCTGGCCGCCGCACAGCAGGCCGCGCGGAAGGCCGCTGAGGAAGCCCAGCAGGCCGCGCAGAAGGCCAGGGATTTGCAGGCCGCCGCCGACGAGGCGCAGAAAGCGTATGACGAGGCCGTGAAGGCGAACGAGGACAAGGCCAAGGCGTTGGAGGAAGCCAGGAAGGATCAAGCCGATAAGAACGCGGCTTATTCCGCCGCCCAGCAGGCCACCAAGGAAGCCCGGTCCGAAGCCGCCACCGCCACCGACGCCCAGACCGCAGCCCAGACGGCAGTGGACAAGGCGAACACGGCAGTCGCCGCCGCACAGGCGAAGATCGATACCGCCGACAAGCTGACCCAGACCGCCGCCAAGAACAAGACGGATGCGGAAGCCGCGATCAAGCAGGCGAACACGGACAAGACGAAGGCCGCAGCCGACCTGGCCGCCGCCAAGGCAGCCAAGGCCGAGGCCGAGAAGGCCAAGCAGGCCGCGCTCGACGCCAAGACCGTTTCCGACGCGAAGGTTGAAGCCGCCGCCAAGCAGGTCAAGGCCGCCGACGAGGCCATCGCCGACGCCAAGGCCGCATACGCGAAGGCGAAGGACGACCTCAACACGGCCACCGGCAAGCTCAACGACGCCCAGAACACCATCAAGCGTCTGCAGAACGCCGAGGAGAACCTCAAGAAGGCGAACGCGAAGCTGACGGAAGCGCAGTCCAAGCTGGACGAGGCGAACAAGGCCAAGGATGAGGCCGACAAGGCATACGAGAAAGCCAAGGCCGACTATGACGCCAAGCTCGCCGACAAGCAGGCGTCCGACAAGGAGCTCGCCGCCGCCAAGCAGGCCGAAGCCGAAGCCCAGAAGAAGGCCGAGGAGGAAGCCAAGAAGCAGCAGGAAGCCCAGAAGAAGGCCGACCAAGCCAAGAAGGATGCCGAAGCCAAGAAGCAGAAGGCCGAACAGGCCAAGAAGCAGGCTGCAGGTGTGACGAACAATGGTCTGGCCTCCACCGGATCGGACACCACCGCAATCGCCACGCTGGCGGCGATCATGACCATCGCCGGTGCTGGCTGCGTGCTCGTGCGTGTACGTTCCGCCAAGCATGCCGATGGATGGCATGCAGTCGAGGACTGATTCTCACCGCACCAAACGTGTTTTGCCCGCCTTCGACCCGAAACAGGGGAGAGGCGGGCAAAACCGTATTCCCACATACCGAAGCAAAACGGTAGCTTCTTTTGTTACTATCAGAAAAAAGTCAGTGAATTACGTGAAAGGGTCTGGCTATGAACGATGTAGGACATGCGCCACTCCCAGGCGACGTGCTGCTACACCAATACCTGCAACCAAACAACATCACCATGTACCGTCTGGCGAAAGCCATGAACCTGCCACAAACCACCATCAGTGGAATAATACGCGGGAAAAGACGCATCACCACAAGCCTCGCATACCATCTCGCCTACGTGTTGGACACGTCACCGGAATACTGGCTGGAATTGCAAATGCACTACGATATTGAAAACTACGACAAATTCGATGAAAGCGGACTGACGGTCCTCATTGATAATACGGTCGGCGACACTGTCTAGTCAGAACGATGACGAGCCGAAGTATCCGCTAACGCCAGTTTCGTTCATGTTCAATTTGATGGCCTCGGTTCCGCCAATTTGTTTTCCGCTGCCGCGCATTGTACTGCTGAGAATATTCTGTGCCGGCGCTTGTCCTTGTGTTTGCTCCCTCGGAGTGGCTGAATAAGGCTCGTTTCCATTGGTTTGCGTTCATGGAATTCTTTCTAGCTGGGAGAGCGGACTTCTTATTGAGAGTGATTCTTATCTGACATAATCTACATTATCGGCTAAAAAAGAATCTTTTGTAATTTCGGTTATTTGGAACGTTGCTCATAGCGTCGGACAATCTCATCACCCATATATTTGCTTCTTTCTAGAACAGTTCGTTTTGTATTGGTTTGCTGAGTCGTGCGTGGATCAGCTTGATATAGTCGGAATCGAGTTCGCTTGCCGTGCATTGCATGTGTTCCAGCAGACATGCTTCCAATGTGGTGCCGCTTCCGGCGAACGGCTCCAGCACGAGACCATCCGCCGGGGTGACGAGACGGACAAGCCAGCGCATGAGTTCGACCGGTTTGACTGTCGGATGGAGGATACCGTCGACTTTCGGCCGCTCAGCCGATGAGGCTTTCGAACAATACCTGAAAACCGGGTAGAATCGACTCGCGCCGCCCATATCATCATATTCGGCACCCGTATGGGTCATGCCCCAGCCGTCACCGGGTTTCGTGCTTGCGCGTGGCTTCCCCTTGCGACTGACGGTGACGCCGGACTGCCGGTCAAGTTCCTTGGCCGTGGACTGGTCGAACAGCATGTTCGGCGCGAAACGGGCGGCAGCCGTGTAGTCGGTGCGATTCGCTTTGTCCGCACCATATACATGGTTGTCGCGCGGCCCGGAGCCGAACCGTCCATGCTGGTTCTTGCCCTTCGACTCCGCCTCGTCCGCCGTGTTGCGGAATGGGACGCGGCATGCGTCGATATGCAGTGCGCCTGTCCCGTGTCCGAGCAGATTGTGGGCGAGATTCCCGTCCAACGGCTTGCGGGCCAGACAGATGGGTTCGTGCGCGGGCTTCAGCTGGCTGTACCAGCCTTTGAACGGTTTCGCCGTCTCGGATCGCGTCGGCTCCACATCCTCGCGGCGTTCCCGGTCGATCATGAGCGTCGCATCCGAACCGTGTGGCATGCCGGACGCGTACACCCAGTCGATCTGGTCGCGGATTTCGAAGCCCGCATCCTCGATGGCGCATGCCAGCCGATGATAGGTGCGGCTGGCCGCGAACGCCGCCACATGCCCGCCCGGCTTCAGGACGCGCAGGATATCCTTCCACAGGTCCACGTCGAACGCGATGCCTGTGGAATCGAAGCTGCGGTTCATGAAACCGATCTCATACGGCGGGTCGGTGACGACGGAATCCACGCTGTTGTCCGGTAAGGAGGCGATGAGTCGGCGACAATCCCCCTTGTATAGGCGGAGGTTGTCGCCCAGATCTTCCAGGTTGATCAATGTCGGAACCGTTTAGAATTCCGGGTCGGTGCCGTCGCCGTTCGGATCCGTGCTGGCTGGCGTGGTCGTAGCCCACGGATCCATTGCGGGCTGTGAGGGTGCCGTAGGTTGCGCCGGTGTCTGTGCGGGAGCCTGTTGGCCGTAACCCTGCTGCTGGTAGTTGTTGTATGCGCCTTGCTGATAGCCGTTGTTCGGCTGCTGGTATCCGCCGCCGTAATTGTTCTGCCGGTAGCCGTTGCCGTTGGACTGTTGGCCGCTGGTCTTCTGAAATTGCGTGACGCCGAACCGGAGGCTGACACCCAAATCGGTGACGATCATTTCAAGATTGCTACGCTGTTGGCCGGTGGTCTTGTCCGTCCAGCTGTTGGTCTTCATGTAACCAGTGGCTACCACGCGCATGCCCTTATAGCAGGAGCGCATGATGTTCTGGGCGAGGTCTCCGAATGCTGCGCATCGCATGAATACGGCATCCCCATCCACGGTCTGCCCGTTACGGTCACGTCGACGCGTATTGTGCGCGATGGTGAAAGTGACCGTATCTCCCCTCTGCTCGGGGTTTGCGGTGATATTGCCTACGAGTGTGAGTGTCGGCTCTCCTGCCATGGGTTCCTGGTCTCCTTATTTTTTCTATGTGAACATATTCAGTATAACAAGCATATACGAAGAAAAGGCATGTCGGATAAGCATCAGGACAGAGGAGAAAAACCTGACACCAATCCGACATACCCCTTTTAGCAGGATGGGCTCACTCCACTACGGCGGAATGAGCCCATCAAGGTTTCTATCCGATCAGCGTGACCGTCTTACAGGCGGATACGCTTCCTCGAACCAGCCAGAGCGAGAGCGATACCAGCTCCGGCGAGGACCCCGGCCCACAGGAGCATCGGGGTGCCGACACCAGTGGAGGCGAGACCCTTCTCCTTGACGAGCACAGTCTCGTTCGACTTGCGCGCGTCACCGTAGGAGATAAGCTTGCCGGACTTGTCGTACACCTTCTCACGCCAGTAGTAGGTGCCGGTTTCATGCACGGTCACGGTCGGCGAGTGGGCGCCGTCCACGGCGTCGACCTTACCGGTGACGGTGATGAGCGCGTCTCCCGACTGGTCTCCGTTGGCCTGCTTCCACAGTTCGAATTCGGCCTTGGCTGCCTGCTCGCAGTTCTTGAGCAGGAGCTCGTCGTGCAGGTCGGCCCTGCCGTTCTCGAACGTGACCTCACCCTGGCTCTTGGTGGACACCTCGCACTTCGGCACGTCGGGCTTCTTGCCTTGGACGCGCACGATTTCGGATGCGAGGCCGAAAGCGTGCTGCACCTTGCCGTGGGTGAGCTGACGCCATGCGAGGGCGGTGAGCGGATTATGGTTCTGGTCGCCGGTCAGACTCGGTGTCATGACCCAATGCCAAGCGTAGGTGCCGGTGTCAGTCAACGTGAACGAGTCGGTCGTGTAGGTGCCGAACTTGGTGACGTCCTTGATGTCGGCCTCGTGAACCTTCACCGCGTTTTCGGGCACGGTGTCGGTCTGTTCGATCGCGGCGGACGGGTCGTCACTCACCTTGTAGAGGACGCCGTGGAAGTCGAGGCTGAGCGGGGTGCTCTTCGCGGTCTCGCCTTCGGTGACGTTGGTCTCCGGGTAGGTGGGCCACACGTCCTTTTCGTTGGTCTTGACGACGACGAGCTTGTCGATGGTGGTCTCCCCCGCCTTGACTTCCTTGCTGGACACCGTGGAGTCGAGCTTCGGGGTGAGGCGGATCATGACGGTCTCATCCGCAGTGAACGGAGCCTCATGAACATCCTTGGCGAACGGATAGTCCTTGGACGGTTTGATACCGGTCTGGCTTTCCGTGTCCTGATCCTTGTTCGCGATGTCGAACACGAACGTGGCGTATCCGGATGGCAGGTTCGTCAGATCCACACCATCCTCGGCCTTCCATTGGGCGACAGGCTTGTCCTCGTCACTGCTGGAAATCAGGTAGTCGCCGGCCTTGTTCGTGGTGAACGTCGCGGTGGCGAGCTTCACAGCCTGCTTGGGCAGTTCGACGGTCTTGCCCGCGGCGGTATCCTTCTGAGCCTGTTCGGCCTGTTCGCGGGTCATACCACCGTAGATGGAGCCATTCACGGTAAGCGTGATCTGGTTGTCTTCCGTTTCCTTGCCTTCGCCCTGACCGTCCTTGGTGTGCAGCCAGTCCTGGGTGTCGACCTTGCCGTCACCGTTCACGTCGGTCACGTTGAGCGTGACCTTATCGCGGATGACGCTGCCCTTTTCAAGGTAGACGACATCGGTCTTGTCGGATGCCTGAGCGGAACCGATTTGCACGCTCGGACGTTCGGTGCCATCGGCACCGGTCACCGTGCTCTGATCGTTCTTGTAAGCGTCGCTCACACTCGACTTGATGGTCGGCTGCATGTTGCGCACATGCTGAGTGGATTCCGCTTCCAGCACGTTGTCAGACCAGTCGTAGTCCGTGGACAGGTACTGCTTCATGTTGGCGTCCTGCATGTCGGGCGTGATCTGCCACACCCACGTGTACCAGCCGGTGTCCGGCAGGCTCGACGGGGTGGCTCCCGGGTGCGTCTTCATGAAGTCGGGGTCCATGGTGATGGAGGCGGCGTCCACATGATTGGTGGCGCCGTCCTTGTCGCCGGTGACGGTCGCGGTCGCGGCCTTCACCCCATCCTTGACGGTCGTCTGGCCTTCGACCGGCTTTTTCGCGAAGTAGTAGAGGGTGCCGGTGCTCTTGATGGTCGCGCCTTCAATCCAGTCGCCACCGGACGGGTCCACATGCCAGGTCAGATCATCTTCGGGCGCATGCCCGTATTCGATGCGATGATCGGTCTGGTTGGATTCGATGGTCGGCTTGAAGTTGTTCAGCACCTCGAACTGGATGTTCTTCGACACGGTCTCGGGATCGGTAGCTGCCATCAGGTTCTGGTTCGGCGAGGACAGTTTGGCGGCCTTCGGAACCTTGTAATTAAAAACAGGCATAACCTTGCCATTGCCGGTTGCGGTCCACGCGACATGCTGCGCAGAATTCGTGGTGGTGCCGCTGATCGTGTTCTTGCCGGTCTGGTCGAACACGGCCGGGCCCTTCAGGGTCGCGGTGTACGTGATTCCTGAAAGGAAGCCGCCGTTCCCGTTCTGGATGCCGACATCGATGGTGCCTTTGCGTTGGCCGATCGTGTACTGGTATCTCATGTCGAGGTTCGAGGGCGTGTTGGCGACCGCCTCATTCCACAACTCGTTCATCTTCTTCGTGTACGTGTCCCAGCTGGTGCCGTCCTTCCAGCCGAGGCGTTCGATGCCTTTCAGGTATTCTTCACCCATCGGATCGAGCTTCTGGTGGATGAGGCCCGCGATCGCGGCCTGCGTGAGGTCGTCCGTGTTCCCGTTGTACTTGTCGGCCAGCCATGCGAGCCGCTGCGCGTCCGGTTTCGTCTTCGCGTCGGTCCACTCGCCCCACGTGCCCGTCGTGCCCGTGTAGAGCGTGTCGGCCTGGATGCAGTACACGTTCTTCCCGTTGACCTTGTCGACCACGCCGAGCGACTGCTCTATGTCCTCGTACTTGTGTCCGTTGCTGAACGTGATCGTACCCAGGTTCGCCCACAGGCCCGGGTTGCCGTTCTGGATGGAGCGCTCAAACGGGTCGCGCATGTCGGCCGCGTCCGCCGTGCCCGCGACGAGCATACCCGCCACCAAGGTGGCGGCGGCCGCACTGGCCGCCGCGATCGTGCGGACCACATGTCGGATTGTGGAACCGCGAGTGGGATTGTTGTTTCTCCCCATATCGTCTCCTCTGATAGGAAGGATATTTTGCCGCCAGTGATGGTCACTGGACTCTTGCGGTTTTTACCATAACGTCAAATCTTGTAATTAACCGGTTTTTCATTGAAATTGACCGATTTTTTTGTGAGCGGCCACCTTACCGTTGCGCTTGCAAGCTCATACCATTGGATGCAGTCTGAAATTGTCCACGAAACAAGGCTTATCGGCGACCATGCACTGGCGGCACGGTTCAGCCTGACAGTCAACGACATAGTATAAGGAAAAAGACAAATGAATGAGAAAGAAGAACCTATGAACATGAACGTCACGCCGCCGGTTGAGCCGGTGACGGAATTCGAAGTCCCCCTGCCTCCGGATCGTAAGCGTCCGAAGTGGCTGGTTCCGTTGATTGCGGGGGGTACTGCCGTCGTTGTTTTGGCGGCTGTCGGCACCGGTGGATACCTGTATTGGAACCATAATCAGTTGACGGCGGCTTCAGAGGAATGCGCCACCTCATACGACAAGGCGGTGAAGGCGCAGAAGAAGCTGACGGAGTATCTGGAGTCGGATGCGGTGAAGACCGCAATCACGGTCAAGGATTCGGAGGTCAAGGACGCGAAAACGGTCGGGACGTTGGCCTCGACGGTGAAGGCTGCTGAGAAGACGAAGACGACCGTTCCGGAATGCCCCTCCGGCAATCGGGCCGATATCGAGACGATGACGAAGGAGATCGACGGTCTTGCGACCGCATATTCCAGGACTGTGAAGGAGGTCAAGGGCAAGGCGGATGCGGTCAACGCCTCGAAACTCGACAAGATCGTTGCCGACGCGACCAAGATCCTGAATGATTCGAAGGGCAGGGTGAAGGACGACAAGACCCGCACCGTATTGGAGAACGCCATCAAGACGAAGGACGAGAAGGCCATCTCGGATGCCGTGAAGGCCGTCAACGACTCCATCAAGGCGAAGTCAGACGCGGACGCGAAGGCCAAGGCCGAAAAGGCGAAGCAGACGGCCGAAGACACCGCCCAAACGTCGGGCAACGATAGTGGTTCCGCGGGTGACACGGGCGGTGGCTACACCGGATACACGGGCGGCGGATACACGTACACTCCTCAGCAGTCCACAGGTGGTTCGACCGGCGGCGGCTATACGCCAACACCACAGCCACAACCACAGCAGCCTTCCCAGGGCGGTGGCAACGGAGGTGGTTCCACGGGAGGGGACGACGGATATGAAAATATGTGTTTCGCATATCCCACTGACGGTTCGCCCGCAATCCAGGTCCCCTGCAGTTAACCTATCCTTTTC
>ENA-UONT01001071-UONT01001071.1-human-gut-metagenome-genome-assembly--contig:-CS20-NODE-1071-length-25463-cov-8.251181_pt1 | contig 25463 bp, 33 predicted proteins | sample MGYA00242459_ERZ724006 | MGnify/ENA metagenome assembly ERZ724006 | reverse complement strand
TATTTCTACTTTATCCAGAATACTAGGAGTAATCACAATACAAGATCTAACTTGGGAGAAAATAGAAGACAAATGTACGTCCTTTATTGAAACATTTTATCCAAATGATTTGGATAAAAAGAAAAAACTTCTAACGAAATGGGAAATCGCAACTACCATAAACAACAAAGATAATGATAAAACTTATACATATTTTTTTCTAGATGATTATGTATATATAAAAAAACCTATTTTAAAATCCAAAAATTCAACGAATTGGATAAATAAAATGATCCCTCCAAATAGATGCGTATCTTTTGACGAATTTGTAAAAAGGATGCAACAATGATTTACCCAAACAATATTGATTTCAAATACTGAATATATATTTCCGACAGTTCCTCCGGTTTCCCGAATTTTCCCCAGAACTTTTCGTTCCGGCCGAAATACAGCTGTATTTTCAGCGATTTTTCGGGCATTTCCGCTCCGAAATGTTCCAGCACTTTCCGAGCCCGCGCACAGTCGTAGCCCATGCGTCCGAGAGCCTTGACGAAGGCGCATTTGCCGAACCCCATAATTTTGGGATTTTTGGCAACTTTGGCTTCATTTGATATTTTTGAAACTTTGGGAACTTTTGATTCCTTTGAAAGTTTTGAAGCTTCGCCGACGGCAATCGGGGCGTTTTCGTCTTCTATTGCCTTCAATGCCTTTATCCGCTCGTCTTCATTCTGAAAATCCTCAAACGCCTTTGCGCTTTTCACGAAGAACGGCTTGAGCGTTTTGAGATTTTTTACGAGATAGGAAACGCCGTCGGCATTCTTCTGGATAAGACGGACGGCGACTCTGTTCCGCCCTATTTTCACGACGTATTTTATACCTTTTTTCAGCAGTTTTTCGTCCATACTTTTTCCCCATGTTTGACGGAACGCATACACGCTCGCCGCTGTCTTTATATCAAGTCCAATAGCAAACCTTTTAATAATTTTTAAGCAGTTTCGATTTTTCCTTTGTCGGTCTGCCGCCGTTTGCAAAATACACGAAACAGTCCAAGATTTTGCCGGAGGAAAGTTCGCATTTAGCGCTTTTGCGGGCGTAGAATTTCGGATGGCATTCGAATCTGTCGATTACCGCAAGCGCCGCGTCCGATACTCTGTAGATTTCCACGGGGATACGGTGCCCGACTCCCGCTTCGTCGAAAAGATACGGCAGCATTCCGTCGGTCGTAAGCGGATATTTTTCCGCCGTTTTTCCCTCTCCCAAAAGTTCCGCCGAAAGCAGTTCCATGATGAAGTGGTTTGTCTTTCCGTGTTTCAGCGTTCCGTAGACTGCGACGATGTTTTCAGGCATATGCGAGCCTTTCCAGTTGAGAAATATATTCCCTTCCGAGTTTGAAATACTCCGCGCCCCGGATTATCCGTTCGAGATAGCCCGCGCGCGGAAGCCCCCTTTCGGAATCCGAACCGACATATACGAGGGCGTCCCTCCTTTTTCCGCCGAGCGACAACGTTATCCGGCGCTTTACATACGCGCCTGAACGGACGCCCTCGAAACAGTCGAGAACCTCCTCGTCGAGCCGCGATATTTTCCACAACACCCCGCTTACGGACGATTTTTCGGATTCGACGATTGTCGCAACTCCGCGTGTGTTTATCGCGAATCTATATCCACTCAGCGTCGCGCGCGCCACCGCCTTTGAAGTAGGACAGCGGAAACGCATCTGGGCGGGATTCATGTTCGAGCCGTACGCGAAATATAGCCTATCCATTCGATACCTCCCACAGAAACCCGAATCTAATCAGGTCTTTGACGAAGGCTTCGGGGGACTCGACCCTTACGGTTGCGTTGTTGTAGAACTTGCACCGTTGGGACATCTCCTTCATGAAGATTTCCTCCGACGACATCGGGTTGAACGACGAGAACCTGAGAGCCCCGACGATTTCCTTCGGCGTGTTTCCCCTGACTGTTCCGCCGCCGAGCATTTCGTATTTTTTTGCGTCCATTTTATTTCCCTTCTATGCGGCGAACTTCGCCGCGCGGTTGTTGTAGTAGTTTACAAGATCTGCATCGAGGAACTTTTTAAGCTCCGTTTTGCGCCCCGTTTCGACGGTGCTGCGCCTGCTGAATTCGACGAATCTGGCGCAGAAAAGAATCCAGTTCCTGACCTTCTCGAATTCCACGCTTCCGCTGTGCTGGCGGAACTCCACCGTTTTATGGCGCCAGTAGCTTTGGCTGTTCAGCTTGAAATACCTGCTGCCTCCCGTCACGACGCTTTCGAGCATGCGCAAATTCGCGGCGGATTCGATTTTTGCGCTCCAGTCGCAGACCCTCATCGAGCGGCAGTATTGGTTGTGCCTGCGGCTCGGCGGCATGAACGAGTCTATCGTCCGCTCCAAAGCCGCGTAGTTTTTGTAGAGGTTCTTCCAGACGCGTATGTCGGTTTTGAAGTCGTCCGTTCCCAAGTGGACGTGCAGCCCGCAGCACTTTCTTATCCGCGCCCCAGCGTTTACGAGCGCGTTGCAGACCTTTTCGAGCTCGGACAGACCGCCGCGCCCTTTAAGCACGGGGCTTACCACCTCGAAGCCGCCGTCCACCGAAGCGTCGGAAACGATTTTCCAATGCGTTCTCGTATCGTGGTTGTAGCCCTCGATTTCGCATTCGACTCCGGCGTTTCTTATCGCGCTGCGGATTTTGCTTTCGCTTTCGTGGATTATTTCCATCTCCACCCCGAACGTCCTGTCGAACGAAAACGCGTCAGAGCGGAATTTTCTCGGGCGGGCGGCTCCGTAGACCGAGGCGTAAACGTTTTGCACGAAACCGTATCCGACGCCCATTGCTTCGGCGACCTGTTTGCGGGTCATTCCGAGTTGCAGAAGCATTTTGATTTTTGCCGTTTTCGTGACCGTTTGTTCGAGAATATTCTGTATGTTTTCCATGGCGTGTTCCCCTGTTTTTGACGCCCGTATACACGCTCTATGTTCGGATTATAGCAAGTTATATATCAACTATTTGCGAAAATATATTTTTCGAAATTCCGACTATTATGCTTGACTAAATTCCGTAAATACGGATACGCCGAAACGACGCGCGCGCGGGCGGAAATTGACAAGTTGTCAAAATGCATGGAAGACAAAAAGGCAAAGGCTCTGGCAAACGGTATCGAAGTGTGGTGTTCCTTCGACGAGCTGGTTCCCACGGAAAGGCTCGTCGAAAACCCGAAAAATCCGAACAGACATCCCGAAGCGCAGGTAGAACTGCTCGCAAAAAACATAAAATATTTCGGGTGGAGACATCCCGTTACGGTCTCGAAACGCAGCGGATTCATCGTGGCGGGACACGGCAGGCTCGCCGCCGCGAAAAAGCTCGGCGCTGTAATCGTTCCCGTGGACTATCAGGATTTCAATTCCGACGCGGAGGAGACGGCAGTTCTTGTAGCCGACAACAGGCTTGCGGAACTATCCGAAACGTCGGAGGAGGATTTGAAAAAAATCCTCTCCGAACTTGACGGAATAGTCGATTTGGACCTTGCTGGATTTTCCGAAACGGAAGCCGAACAACTTCTGCGCGACATCGGCTCCGAAGAGGTATTGGAGGAGGACGTTCCGGACGTCTCCGAAAATCCCTTGACGAACTTCGGCGACGTATTCGAATTCGGCGGGCACAGGCTTATGTGCGGGGATTCTACCGATCCCGAGCAGGTCAAAAAACTAATGGACGGAAGCGTCGCAGATATGGTTTTTACGGATCCGCCGTATAACGTGGACTACGACGGGAACGGACGCAAAATAGAAAACGACAACCTCGGAAACGCATTTCCGGAATTCCTCGAAAAGGTCGTAAAAAACATTTTCGAATTTTCCGACGGCGCGATTTACATCTGCATGTCCAGTTCCGAAATCGGCACGTTGCAGTCGGCGTTTCGCAGGCTCGGAGGACACTGGTCAACGTTCGTTATCTGGGCGAAGGACACCTTCACACTGGGACGCTCCGACTACCACAGGCAATACGAACCGATTCTATACGGTTGGCGGGAGGGAGGACCGCACCACTTTTGCGGGGACCGTTCGCAGGGAGACGTCTGGGAATTTCCGAAGCCGAAGAAAAACGACGTACACCCGACTATGAAACCCGTAGAATTGTGCGAGCGCACGGTGTTGAATTCGTCGAAGCCCGACGGCATCGTGCTCGACTTGTTCGGCGGCAGCGGTTCCACGCTCGTCGCCTGTTCGCGGACGAAGCGCAGATGCCGCATGATGGAATTCGAACCGAAATACTGCGACGTAATCCTGAAACGCTATCATGCGCTTTATCCGGACTCGGAAATTTTGCGCAACGGGAGGATATTCTCATCCGACATAACTTAATAAGGTTGTGTGATTGTCTTTGTGGATGACGCCAATAATCCCAATTTGCTATTTCCCCAATGATTTTGCACGCTCATAGTCAAAATACCAATCTAAAAAGGCAGTGGTAATGTGTTTTGTTTTGAGCAAATTATCGCAAAAATCTTCATTTGAATTTGAATCGGAAATAACCTCTATAATCTGAATCAAACTTTTGAAATGCGTTCCCAAACGATAGTCGTTTTTAGGCACTTTTTCAGAAATACCATTTATATATTCTCTCAAATTATTTTGTTTTTTTGTAATTTCTTCTATTCTTTTTTTCCCTGCTTCGTTATTCACAGAAAAAGAATTTCTATAATAAGAATCGATTAGGTTTCCTGATATCACATCATCAGTAAACGAACTATATTCCATTTTACTTACGGCAATTCTATCTATGCATCTACCGTCATTTTTTATTTCAATCATTGAACCGTTTTGCGGAGATCTTAGTCGTAATACCCCTTCTGAAAGAAGAATAAATTCATTCCTGTATGTTTGGGTTATGGGATATAAAAATCCTAACGACAAATCCGTAAAAAGGCTAAATGGATCTCCCGATTTTGCTTTTGTGGTTAGAACTTTCTTTTTTAGTTCCATAAAAATTATTCTTTTGCTTGATTCTATAACAATATCGCACTCTCCGGATTTTCCTTTCATTTCTATTTGTCCCGAAGAAAAAGATATATTCTTATCTGTAAGTTTCTTCTTTAAGTAGCTTTCTATTTTTGCCCCCATTTCCTCATCAAACTTTGAATTTTCATCTCTAAATGCGGAAGCAAGAACTTCGAAAATTGTCGAAGCAGCCCATGATAAATTTGGAATTAAGTATCCATTCCTTATCTTTATCAACGGTCTGGAGAAATAAGATATTTTGGTATAGTCATATGGGATCAAATAGTCTTTGTTCACGGTATGTTTATGCGAAAGGAATTCAAGAATATCTTTTGAATAACAGCTATATAAAGAATCCTTAAAATTATCTTCATGTAAAAGAATTGGACAATGTATCTTTTTGTAATTTAAAAATATTCGCTTTAAAATGTCAAAGAAGGCTACTTTCGGAAATTTTAATGTTGTATAGAACTTCTCATCCGAAATATCGCCAAATAAATATTCTACCATTTCTACAGCCAATGATGGTCTACATTGCTCTATTGAAAAAATTGTATCCCATAATACAAGTTCTGTACAATACATAATCAAATTTCCCTTCGGATAAATAATTTCAAAAGGAGAATAGGGTTGAACATCGCAATACCCCGATATGATTATCGTTGAATCTTCCAGAATTTTATAGAAATCTTTCTTTTTACAAAGATCAATTTCACCTATATTATAATCCGAGTCAACGTATTTTAATGCGGTATTAAGAAGAAATCCATAAGGGATTTGCTTCTTAGATTTTTCAAGGATATTTGGATTGCGACAAAAAAAATATCGTTCGAATGTATGAGAGTAAAATTTGGATAAATTTCGAAATATACAGGCAATCAGATTTATTCCTCCAAATTTTTCAATTTTCTTATCCAACTTTTTTATTATTCTAATCAAACTTTTCTGTTCAAAAAAAATACCGTCACCATTGATTGTTTCTACCTTCGCCCCCATTGATTTCATCTTTTTTGCAGCTTCTGCAACATTACATTGACGTACATAATTTTCAATTTTACTGTCAAAGGTATCCCTCTCGTTATTATATAAATCCGCATATACAATCGCGCGTTCCCACCTCTCTCTATTTGATGTCAAGCCCTTGTTTTTTGTAACATTCAAAGCATCTTTCAAACATTTTAGGGTTCTCAATTTTGATAAGTCGTGTCCATCCAGAATATGAAGATATATTAATTCAGAAATAATCTTATCTATATCGATACACTTATTTGAATCGCCTTCCCTATATTCAGCATCGATTATTTCTTCTCTTATCATGTTATAATAAATATTTCCATGATTTGTTGGCAATTTTTGAATGGAATCAACAATGGATTTTCTTTTTGATGCATTGATCCCCTCACATATTTTTTCGAATTCTCGCAATATCATATTTGCATCCTTTCAGAAAAGACTAGTCGTTTTTGACATTAATTCAATATAAAATGGTAACAGACTATTCCATAGGATTTACGGAGGAGGAAGTGTTGGAAATCCTCTCCGTCCAGAAAGCAGAGCTGAAAAAGACGCTGCAGTCGTTTTCGGATTCGGGAAGTTCGGCGACGAAACGCAGGCTCGACGAGATAAACTCGATAATCTCGAGCTGCCAGCTTGCGCTTCGGAAAATGAATCCGCAAAAATACGGCGGAACGGGACGCATACACAGTTCGGATTTGAGCGGGGGATTCCCGCTATGAACTTCCGCAGATTTCTAAGCGGGATATTCTATTCGATAGGCGATGCATTCGATTCGGCGAAAGCATCGCCGAGACGCGGGACTCCTCCGGGGGCGTATCCCACCGACGCAAAAAACGAACTTCCGTCGTACACCAGAAACGAACTCGTCCGCCGCGCGAGGTATTTGGAGAAAAATTCCGGACACATACGCGGAACCCTACGCGACATGAAAGTCTACGGCATCGGAGACGGCATACGCCCAAACGCCAAGAGCCCGAATTCCGACTGGAACAGAAAGGCGGAGGAGTATTTCAGGAACTGGTCGCGCAGATGCGACATAACGAACAGGTTTTCGTTCAGGGAGGTCCAGGGACTGGTGTCCCGCGCAATCGACGTGGACGGTGAGGTTTTCGTAGTCAAAACGTACGACACCCGAAAACGCCCGAAAATCCAGATTCTGGAAACACACCGACTCGTCGGGGAATCGTCGGACGAAAACACGCAAAACGGCATAACCTTCGGGAAGTTCGGGGAACCGCTCTTCTACAATTTCAAATGCGGGGACGCAACCCGCAGGATTCCAGCTTCGTCGGTTCTGCACATATTCGAGCCCGAGCGCGTTTCGTACGTCAGGGCGTTTCCGGGGATACAGCATTCGATACTCGACATTCTCGACCGAAACGAAATCCTCTCGCTCGAAAAGCACAAGGTAAAGCTCATATCCGACATCGCGAGAATCATCACAAGCGAAAACACGAATATCGACGACGATTCGGATTTCAGCGTAAACGCGGGCGGCGGGGACATTCCCCAGACAAATCCCCGCGACATCGAAAGGAAATTCGGGGGAAAGAGTTTCAGGCTGAACCCCGGAGAGAAAATCGAGGCTTTCGAAAGCAACATCCCGTCGCCGACGTTTTCGGGGTTTCTTGCGGAACTGCAACGCAGCGGCTCGCTCGGAGTCCTTCCATACGAATTCGTGGTGGATCCGTCCTCCGTTGGCGGCGCGGGCGTCCGCCTCGTCCTCTCGAAGGCGCAGCGTTACATAGACGACAGGGGCAGAACCCTCGACGAGCGCCTGAACCATCCGCTCTGGATGTTCGTAATCGGGCACGCGATAAACTGCGGCGAACTCGAAAACCAAGTCGGCTGGCACAAAGCGGCGTGGACGCATCCCAAACGCGCCACGGTGGACGCGGGCCGCGAGGAGCAGCAGCAGAGGCTGAACGTGGAGGCGGGCTTGAAAACTCTCGAAAACGCGTATTCGGAATTGGGGCTTGATTTCGAGGACGAAATGCAGACGCGCGCGGCCAACGCGCGCCACATAATGCGCCTTGCGGGAATTCCCGACGGCGAACCCATTCCGCTGTGGATGCTCTACAAACCGCAGGGCTCGCAGGTCATAACGGTTGACTCTCCCGCGAATAGTTGATGCGCGTCAACTATTCGGGATTTGACAAGCGGCGATATTTTAATGAACCGTGAAAAATTTCTGCAAAATTCGTTCCGCGCGTGGAACATCCTGCCTGCGGCGTTTTTGGAACTGTGCAACCGCAACGCCGCCGAAGTTCCGCGCGAATGCGGCGGAAGCGACGCCGAGGCATGGCGCTGCGCGTTCGCGCCCTTCGTAAAACAGCGCAAAAAAACAAAACATATGTCGACGGGAACAAAATAGCCCGCATCGAAATAAGGGGCCCCCTCTTTCGGGAGGAGGCGCCGTTTACGGTTGCGGCGTGCGGAGGAACGGACTACGGCGAACTTCTCGACGATTTGGAGTATGCGGAGGATAACGCCTGCGGAATTTTCCTCGAAATAGACTCCCCCGGAGGACACGCGGCGGGCAACGCGGATGTCGCGCGGGCATTTTCGGAAACAAAGCTTCCAGTGGTGGTCCACGCTAGGGACTACTGCTGTTCGGCGGCGTATGCGATAGCCTCGGGAGCCAACTACGTTTTCGCAAACGCCGATGCGCTTGTCGGCAGCATCGGCACAATCCTTCCGCTAATCGACGAGCGTGGACTTTGGGAAAAGCTCGGTATAAAACCCGACTACATAACGAACCGCGACGGAGTTTTGAAGGCGTCGGGAATGCCCCCGAACCAGTCGGATTTGGAACGCCGCAGTCTGCAGCTCGAAACGGAATCGTTCTTCTCGCTTTTCAAAAACCATGTCTTGAAACACCGGAACATCCCGTCGGAGGCCATGAGGGGACAGGCGTTTGTCGGCTTGAAAGCCCTCGAAAACAATTTAATCGACGGCATACGCGGAAAATCCGCAGCCTACGAAAAACTGCTTTATTTGACAAAAAGGCGTTGAATATGGACAAGCCAAACACATTACAGGAAGCGGTTCTCTCGCTGGAGAATCTGCAAAACAAAATCTCCTCGCTTTCGGCCGAACTCGAATCAGCCGAATCGGAAAACGTCAAACTCGGGAGGGAAAACGAAGAGCTCTCGTCCGAAATCTTCGGGCTGAAAAGTTCCGTGGAAAGCGAGCAAAGCACGAACGCGGAATTGAGATCGAAGCTTTCGGAGCTTCAAAAGCGGTACGACGTCCTTGCGGCGAAGGATGCCGACGTAGAAAAACGGGCCTCGCAAATCGCCGCGAAAATAGCGGGCGAATCGGGAACGGAGACTCCCGTGGAGGTTCCGCAGGGCACGGACGAACCGTCCGTTTCGGAGATTTCCGAAATGCTCTCGAAGGCTTCGGGACGCGAAAAGTTCGTTCTTATGGACAAATACGGCGACAGGATTTCCGAATATCTGCGTCGAAACAAATAACTGAAAGGAGGAATTTTTATGGCAAACAAGATTGCATCCGGACTCAAACGCGCGGTGATACTCAAATCCGCGATGGAGGCGTTCAAACACAGGCTGGTATCGCTGGGGCTGTTTTCGACGGTGTTCAGGGACGTTCCGCTGGAGGGCTCGAACGACATCGAGGTTCCCTACTATCCGCTCGAAACCGCGGCGTCGAAAGACTACGACGGTTCATACAAGTTCGACGAGGGCGATTTGGAGTCGCGCAAGGTCACGGTCAACCGCAGGAAATACCAGTCGCTTACATACACGTCGGAGGAAAAGGCTCGCCAGCCGTACTTCGACCCAGAACAGCTAGGCAGGCTCAAGGGAGCAAAACTCGCCGAAGACGTCCTGTGCGACATACTCTCGTGCGTAACCTCGAAGAATTTCGGGGCGGCGGCCGTTACCGCCAACGCCGACGAATTCGACGCTGACAACGTCGTCGACTTGGAGACGCTCTGCGACGAGGCGGACTGGCCCGACTCGATGCGCGGGTTGATTATCAAAAGCTCGTATTTGGGAAATCTCAAAAAGAACATCGTATCCGCAGGCGGCGAGGGAAATTTCGGGTTCTCCCCCATCGCGAGGGAGTTGCCCGATTTGTTCGGCTTCAAGCTTTCGCGCTTCAACAGGATTCCTGCGGGAGAGGAAAAGCTGGCGGGTTTCGCTGTCTATCCGAGCGCGGTACTCGTGGCGCTTTCCCCGATAACGCCCGCACCCGAAGTGCATATGGCGCTTTCAGCGTACGAGACGTACACCGATCCCGAAACGGGGCTCACTCTGGAATACCGTTCGTGGGGCGACCCCGACTCGGACTCAGCAAAAAGCATAATCGAATGCAACTACGGCTTCGCCGCCGGCGAGGCGTCCGCAATCAAGAGAATCTGCGCATCGGGCTAGGGATATGAATTCGCACATATTGGTGGGATACGGCTTCGACAAAACCCACAGGGTTGTTCTCGACGGAGCGCCGTACGCGCAAATCAAGAAGGCCTACAATGAAACGAAGCAAAGCGGCGAATTTTCGAAGCTCGAAATCTGGTCACGGGCAAACGGTCTCGAAAAGTCGAAGCGACTAAAACGCGTTGCGGAGAATGTAGAAGAAGATTCAGAGGAGAAAAATGTCGATACGGACGATTTCAAGATAGAAACGTCCGCTCCCGAAGAGCAATCAGGGAAAAAGAGGAAGCCGAAGATTTCATAGCTCCGGAATTTCCGCGATATCGATACGCAAATTCGCACATTGAGGATTTGCGTATTTTTGTTTTAGGATATATTCCCGAGCGCGGTTTCTCGGTCGTGTTTTCTCTCCGCATAGGCCAAATCTATGTCAACCGACAATCTGGGAAGATTTCTGTAGAACAGGTTTATGGCCGTTCCTCCCTTCAAAACAAAAGTTCCGTCCGAAAATACGAAGGGAAGCGTGTCCAAAAGGAGTTTGACGATGTTTTTGTAGTATAAATTCATAGCGGCGGAAGAGACAGAATCGATTTATCCGGCAATACGACATTCAAATGTTTTCGCGAATCAAACTTGCGAACCGTATCGGTCAAAAAATCGGCATACGAGACATTCAATTCCCTACCCCAATGGGCGAGAAGGCGCAAAACTTTTATGCGTTTACAGTTCGAAATAAGGTTTTCCAGGACTTTTTTACGGGGTGAAATAATCAGGTCGAACAGATTTTTCGACTCCTCCACCGTATACAGCATTCCGACGTTGTCCAAAATTTCCAATAAGGCTCTTTCGGGTTCGGAAACACGGATGCCCAAATCTCCGAACATACCCACGGCGAAAGTGTATTCGGAATCGAACGGGGATTTTGTTGTGTATACGAACGGAACAATGCCTCCAAACCATTTGGGGATTGTTTTTACGATGCCGTTTCCCCAAAGATGGATTTTTGCGTCCGCCGGAATATTGTGTACAATGCCGTTTAGAGCCAATGCCGAACGCCCTCCTATGTGTATTGACGGGTGTTTCTTTTGCAGAAATTCAACCGCATTTTGCCATTTAATATTCGAATTCGGCAGCATATACACGCCCTTTTGCAGGGACAAAAGCAGTCCCTTTTTTACATATTTCGACCGAAGTCCGGATGTTATGCCGACGGAATCGAGGCTCTCCGATGAAATCGGAGATTCCGCAGACAACCGAAAAAGATTTTTTGTTAGGATTTTCCCCATAAATCAACCCAGTGGAAACATACTCGGAAATTTCTAACAAAATATCAAGAATTTTTTACAAAAGAACATTATATATCCCGTTGGATTTCACGTTTTCAAAAATATTGCCGTTTTTTTGACAAAAAGCGCTTCCGTATGAATTTTGCCGACGAAATAAAATCCTCCGTGCGCGAGATATTCTCCGAGCTTTCCGAACCCGCCGTTTGGCGGGGAAGAACCGTAGACTGCATAGTTTCGCAGTGGCAAAACGGGTTCGATTTGGAATCGGGAGGTTTCGTTCCCGACGCGTCGTTTTCGGTGAAATTCGACGAAAGCGGACTCTGCGGCGAACTTCCCGAAATCGGCGATATCGTTTCAATCCGCGACGCCGAATACCGCATAACGCGCGTGTCGTCGCGGACGGGACGGGGACAAATCGAGGCTACGCTGGTACCCCGCGACAAATAATGAAAATAGACTTTAAAATCGATACGGAGGCTTTCGAGTCGACACTCGTCCGCTACAAGGTCGCCTGCGAGAAGGCTTGGGAATGGGTTCTTCGCCAACAGACGCGGCTTGTCGCCGAAAAACTGATGAAGTTTACGCCGCCGAAAAATTTCGGAACGGGGAAGAAACACGTCGCCGCCGACATAGGCAAAGTGTTCGCCGATTTGGGCAACGCCAAATGGCACGACAAGTCTTTGGATAAAATGTGGAAGGCGGGAAATTTCGAAGGGGTAAAAACCGCGCTTTCAAACCACCCCGACAGGGCGGCGTTTCCGATATTCAGGTATCGAAGAATACTCCCCTATCCCATTAAAAACATACACAGGGCGGCGATTTCGAAAAGCGGACGCGTCCCGAAAGGTTTTCAAACGGTATACGCCGTCGGCGGCAAGGGAACCCTCAAAAAATATGTATCCGAAATCCAAAAACACGTAGGAATCGCAAAGTCGGGCTGGCTTGCCGCCGTCCAAAAGCTCGGGGGCAAAACCCCGAATTTCGTCTCGAGCCACGGTACCCGCTTCGGGAAACTGGTAGACAGAAACAGCAGCGACAACCCGCATTTCGACATAATAAACTCGGTATCCACGTTCCCACGCGGAAATCTGCCGTACCGCATAATGAACCGCGCGATAAATTCGCAGAGAATCGCAATGGAGAAAAACATCGAACGTATTTTAAGGGAGAAAAAAACCGTGAAACTTGAAATCGAAAACGCGGTATTCGAATATCTGAAAAAGACCCTTAACCGCGACATGTCGGCAATGCTCGTAAGGGGACATTCGACGTCCGTCCGCCCCGTTCCCTATATCGTCGTGGACTGTTCGGAACCCAAGCCGTTCGGGACGTTGTCGGCCGCCGACGGGCTGTTCGAGCTCGTCCTCGAAATCCGCATAGCCGATTCGGCACATGACATCGACTACCGAATCCAGCAGAAGCGTGTAAACGCCGTATTAGAGGCATTGGAAAACTTCGAATGTTCCGCAGACGGAATATCCGTTGTGTCGTTCGAATTCGAGCTCGATTCCGACGCGATGGACGACGACAACATAGGCGACGTCCTGAAATACTCCGTAATCGTGCAGATTTGACAAATTCCCGTTCAATATGGCAAACAGGACATACAAATTCAGGGGGACAAAACAGCCCGTGTCGTTCGGAGTCGAAAAACTCGACGGCTATATAATAGAGGCTACGGAGGAGACTATAGAGGGCGAAGAGTTGGAAATCGAGGACGAAGACTCGAATGTTGTCGCGCGCTTTTCTGGTTTCGGGATAAGGTACAAGCGCACCGCAAGCCTCATTTCGCTCAAAGGCGCGGAGGCTCCCGTTCCGGGGGACTCTTTCAAAATAGGCGATACTTTCGAATTCATCGTAAAGTCGGTCAAAAAGTCTTCGGCGAAAAAGGACGTCGAAAAATGGAGCATAGAGGGTACATACTATCCGGAAGTTCCGATGGAGCCGGTAGACCTATGACGGAGTCGTTTTACGAAGCCTTCATCAACTGCCGTCATCGGGTTCTGGGACGGAACCTGAAACCGTTTTCGCTCAGGCATTGCTTGTATTTGGAGGCGATAGGTTCCCCGTATATGGACGCAATTAACGGCAAGCCCGCCGAAATCACCCGTAGGGACTTGGAAATCGCCGTAACCGTCTGTTCGGCGGAAGGCGACATATCGGAGGCGTTGCGGCGCATCGGGCATATCGGCAATCTTGCGATGAAACTGCATCCGTTCAAACGGGCTTCTACGCAGTTTTTGTCGTACCTTTCGGACTACATTGCGCTTCCCGAACTTTGGGAAAACGGAGGCGAAACCGTAAACGCCCCGTGGATACTTTCGAAGGTTATCCTGTTGATGTCGAAGACATCGCTGGGACGGAACGAAATCTGGGACATGCCGATAGGCGAAGTTTTCTGGTATTGCGCGGCGTTCGGGGAACAGGAAGGCGCGGTACAAATACAGTCCGACGCTGAACAAGCCGCGATAGAGGAGGCGCAGAAGGCGAAAAACCATGGCTAATCTGCTGGTTAGAATCGGGCTAAACTCCGCGGGGTTTAAGACGGGGTTGGCGCAGTGCCGTATGGCGGCGGGGAATTTCATAAAGTCCGTCGGTGGAATGTTTTCGGGAATCGGGTCGCAGATTCTCGGGGCGTTGGGAGTGTCGGCTGGGATTGCGGGGATTTCCGCGCTCACGCAAAAGACCATCGAATTCGGCGGGCACATTGAGGATATGGCAAACCAGCTTCGAATGGGCAAAAGCGAATTTCAATCGCTTGCCTACGCCGCAAAGCTTGCGGGCGTTGAAGAGTCGAAGCTCGTTCAGACTCTGCAAACTCTCAACCAGCGCACGATTGACGCCTGCGACGGCAACGACACATATCGCGACGCGCTAAACCGCCTCGGCATAGACTTGAAGAATTTTGCCGACCAATCCCCCGAAAAGCGTTTTGAAATGCTTGGCGTTGCCTTTAAAAATTCGGGCGAATCGCTCACCGCGTTGAACGACATTTCGACGATTTTGGGACAAAAGACAGCCCCGCAGCTTTTGGAAGTTTTGGACAAAGTGGCGACGCAAGGAATGGAAAGTATAACGCAGTCGGCAATCGAAGCGGGCAACGTAATGGACGAGGAAACGCTAGCCGCCCTTGCCCGCGCGGGAGACGAAATCGACAAATGGCAAAACCGAATCATAGTCGGATTCGGAGGGTTTCTCGCCGATATGTCCTCCGCAATCGGGCGGCAAAAGTGGGGGCTTTTGATTGGCATGAAGTTCGCCCAAGCGGGCGAATTTATCGAGGAGGCGTTGCGGGATATTTCGAACTACATACTCGCCGTGTTTTCGAGCGTGTTTCGATACATAAACGGTGCGTTTTCGGACTTTGTAGTTCCCATTCACAACGCCTTTGTGGGCTTTATCGAAACAGTCGGCGGTGCGTTGGGGAAGTTCGTCTGAATGTTTTCCGAGAGTTGGCAAAATGCGATAAACAATGCGCTTGACGGCTTGCGAGAACTAAAAGACGAGGCAAACCGCCTTTCCGCGAAAGATAAAAACAAAAGTTTCGGGCAGATTTTTGCCGAGGAAGTTTCCGATGCGTCGGAAAGGAACAATTCGCGCAACCGCCAAAATTTGCTTACTTCGAAATCGGTTGATTGGTATAAGGAGCAGTTAAAATACGTCGAACAAGCCCGCGATGCGGAGAAGCAGTTGGCGGTTTCGGCGGAAAATGCGCGCAAGGCAAAATATCGAAAAGCCGACGAATCGCCCGAAATCAAAAAGTCGGCAAAGGAGCGGAAGCTTGAAAAGTCGCTCTCAAACCACAACGACTCGTCGCTTGCAAAAATCGGCGGAGGCGGACTTCTCGCCGCCCGCTACGACATCACCGCAAAACAGCTCTCGGAATCAAAACACCAATCGAAACTGCTTCAAAAGATAGCCGAAAACACCGAACGCCAGTCGGGCAAATCGGAGCTGCTGATGAAATAAAAAAGGTGTGCGAAAATTTCGTACACCTCGAATATTGAAACTATGCCAGAACCGCTTCAAGCACGGCTTTGGGATGTTTTTTTGCGACCTTTATGAGTGTAACGGCAGCCCCAGTCGGATTTCTATGACCTTGTTCCCAATTTCTTAGGGTTGACACGCTAATGCCGAACGCCATCGCAAACTGTGTTTGGGTCATATTGAGTTTGTGTCTTACATCGGTGATTTCGTTCTTTTCAAGCTTTGTAACTTTTGCGGGTTTCATCTTTCCCGAACGGATCGCCTTCATCTGTTTTACGCTTTCAAGCAGGTCGTTAAAAAGTTTTTCTTCCATTGTTACCTCCTAATCAATTAAGTCGGTTAAAATCTTCAGTTGTTTAGGCGTCAGATTTTCCTGACGGTTCTTTTTATATGCCAAAAGCAGAAAAATCGTGTTTTCCGCGTTTATCCAGTAGTATATGACAAGCGCCCCTCCGCGTTTCCCGCGACCGCTTGCCGACCACCGAATTTTTCTCAAGCCCTTGCCTTTCGGAATCAAGTCTCCCGCGTCGGGATGCTCCAAAAGCTCGAGCTGAAATCTTTGAAGATTCGTCTTCGTCGAATATTCCCTCTTTTGATTTCTCAAATAAAGGTGTTTCTATAAATTCCATTGTTGTCATACTCAGTCATTGACGTAGTTTTGTCAAGGCAAAAATTTTGACACCCGCCGTTTAGTATGCGGGTAAGATTGCAGGACGGCGAGGTATGTTTTTTGCGGGATTCGGGCGAGCGGATTGTTTCGGCGGATTCGGTCGCGACGTGTTCCGCCACTTGGTTTTGCTATCCGTATTCGGCGGCGCTTGCGCATTGCCCGATTGTAAACAAGTCTCCGCACCCGATTTGGTCGGATTTGTATTGCAAGTCGGTAGGCATTAAGCGGCACGGCGAAGGCGCGATAATAACCGCCCAATACGAGGGTTCGGAATTCGTCTGGGATTCGGACAGGGACTCCTCCGAAAACACGGTGGAAGTCTCTTGCACAATGCGCGAGGAACCTATTGAAAGCCACCCGAATTTTGAAAGTTGGGCTGGGACTCCTCAAAAACCTAATTGCGGAATATTCGACGAGGACGGGAAGTTCACAGGGTGGAATTCCAAGACAGAAGGCGGCAAGATTATGGCGGGGGTAAAGAGCTACCTTGTCCCCTCATATTCGGGAACTGTGAGCTACATTTCAAAGGGGGTACCGAGTCTCGGAGGCATAGGAAGAATAGGCGGTGGAGGAGGATTGCCGTCTGTTGGCGGAATGTACCAATGGATGTGCACAGGAATTTCCTACCAGAGTATGTCTGACGGCAATTATAAGGTTTCGGAAACTTACCTTTTAAGCGGCCCGAACGGCTGGAATAAATACATATACAAATAAAAATGCTAAACGACATCGGAAACCAGAAACTGCCGCGATTCCGCGCGGGACTGCCGCTACTTGAACAGGTAACGGCGGAGAGGCTAAACGACATCTGCGCAATGATTGAAGCCTCGCGCCTGCAAAACGGCGTAGGCTATACAATGAATAGAAGCGCGGGCGGAACCACGCTTACGATTCTCGATACGCTGATAACGAAAAATTCCAAAGCGTGGCGAATCTCCTTCGGCGACGAATTTTCCGAAATGGAAAAGTCGATGCTCGCAGTCTACACCGCAAAAGACACCGAGGAATTGCCCGACATCAAGTTCCCAGATTCGGCGACAATCCGATCAGCCATCGAAAACGCCTTCAAAACTTTCCAGAAAACGCCCAAAAGCGGCGATGTCATCTGGAACGAAACCGACGGATTGCGCTATCTTGTATTCTCCGAAAAGATTTTAAAAGACTGCGGCGGCGCGGTCGAAAAGGATTTTTACAGCATAAAGTTTTCGATAGGCGAAAAGGAAAACGCGAAAACTTTCTACGCGCTTTACGTCGGCGAACACCCGCAACAGCCTGCGGGCAGAACGCCGAGCCAGCCCATTGCAGGCCCTGCGGGCAGAGACGGGAAAGACGGCAAGGACGGCGAAAAGGGAGAAAAAGGCGACAAGGGCGATAAGGGGGACAAAGGAGACCGCGGCGAAAAAGGAGAAAAAGGAGAAACTGGGGATAAAATCGTCGAAAAGATTGTCGATAGCGGCGCGTATGACGACACCGAAATCCGCAACCAACTTGCGAACCTAAAAACTCTTTGGGACGAGCACAACGCGCTAATCGCCGAACTCAATACCCTTACAAACGACGAACTCTACAAACGCCAGCAACTCGAAAAACGCGTCGACGAAATCGAATCGCAAATAAAGGCTATTGTGGAATCATTGAAAGCCCTCGCCGATGCCGACGAAAATATAAAGGCGCAGATTTCGCAGCTGTGGGCGGCTATCAACAATCTTCCCAAGGGCGAGAAAGGAGACCAAGGCCCGATTGGTCCGCAAGGTCCTCAGGGAATTCAGGGGGAGCGCGGAGAGAAAGGCGAAAAAGGCGATACCGGACCTATGGGGCCGCAAGGCCCTGCGGGAGGAGGCGGAGGCACACAAGGCCCGCAGGGCCCGAAAGGTGACAAAGGAGACAAAGGGGATAAGGGCGACACGGGCGCGCAAGGTCCGATGGGACCTCAGGGACCGAAAGGCGACAAGGGAGATTCCGCCGACACTTCCGCGCTTGCTTCGGCTGTCGCCTCTCTCGAATCGCGAATGGGCAACATCGAAAGCAGAATGTCCTCCGCAGAGTCGATTATGGCGAGTATGCGCCAGAACGTCGACTATGTGAAGCGCACGATTGATTCCGCCGTAAACGTCGCCGTGATGGACGCAAACGGCAATCTCGCAACCCTCAAAGTTTTGCAGCACATCGACGGCGGAAACATTATGACCGACATTTACTATTTCGCCCCGTCCACGAATATGATGAGCAAAACGCAGGTTTTTTCGACGGGTTCAAGGCAGGTCGATACGGGGTGGAAACCGACAAATATCCAGTTTGTTCTGCCCAACGGCGAAAGCGCGGAAATCACGATTCTTGCCGACCAAAACACGCTAACCAATCTTGGCGCGGCGTTCTATTCCGAACCCTGCGAAGTCTGCGACGGCGGTTCTTCCACCGTAAAATACTTCCTTGTGAAGTCGGGGGAAGGCGGAGAATGATTCGGCTTAAAGCCAAATGCGGCGACGACTGTTCGCAGTGCGAGCCGAGCGTTATAGCGAGCTACACCACAAACGGCGATAACCCGACGTGGGACTTGACCCCGTATCAGGGCGACGGCGTCGGCAAGCCCAACGCGCTTTGGCGTTTGTATGAGTTAAGCGGCTGCGTTGAATACAATCGCGGGCGCATCGATGAAAACGGTAAACTTGAGGGATTGCCGAGCCAATTTAAATCCAACTATACCTACGACGGCTATATGGAGCTTCAACAGGGCTGCCCCGATGTCTGTTGCGACGACCTCTGGTGCGGCAACATCAAATGGCCCGAAAGTTAATTTATGTTTGAATTCGACAAAGGGATAAATTCGCATATGCCGTTTGTGGCGCACGGTGCGCCGCCCGACTATGCGCCGAAGGCCTTTTGCTGTCTTAAAGTCGGCGGCAAGTGGAAGCTTCACCACTATGAAAACGGCGAGTGGAAGCGCGTTTATACAGGGCTTCCCGAAGACGCTACGGAGTGTTCGCCCACCGCCGAACTTGTGAACGGTAGATGGAGAATTTCGTTCATAGCGGGCGGACACGAAAGCGACAGGCGGTTTTATCTCTACAAGATTGACGGAATCGGCAACATTCCCGAAAAGGTTGTCGCCGCCGATGTCGGGTTTGTTTTCAAGAACCGCATTGTCTACGGCGGGCGTTCGGGCGGGCTTTACATTGTAAGCGGCGAACGTATTCAAAAACTGACTTTCCCCGACGCCGAATATCTCTACCGCGTTTCATACAATCCAGACAACCCGAGCGAGTGGCTGATTTCTGGGCAGACGAAATCGGGCGGGATTTTTTTCGCGCGTTTGCAATATCTTTGCGGGGACGTTGCAAAGCCTTTGCGTAAACGGCAAACCCGCCTACAAGGCTGCGTTGTTTAACGGCAGATGCTTTTACGCCGAACGCGGCAAAAACGGCGTTGAAGACAGGCGCATTGTGGAGGCTGCGGAATTTACCAGAACCGATTTGGAGTTTGAAAAATCGGCAATTTTGGAAACTTTGGATACTTTGCCTACAACATTTCAAATGGTGGGAAAGTTTACAAAGGCAACCTACAACTGGGCAAAATCGGGCTTCAAACTTGCCGACGAAACCGAACTTGCCAGAAGAAAATCAATCTGCAATAAGTGCAACTTCTGGTATCCCGCAGCCCGAATGGGACTCGGCAAATGCCTAAAATGCGGCTGCTCCTCCGCAAAACTGAAATTAGCTTCCGAAAAATGCCCTATCGGGAAGTGGTAAAAAGAAAAGCCTTTCGGGATTCCGAAAGGCTTTTCTTTGATTCGTTGTCTTAAGATTTTACTGATTCGGTCTGAAATAATTTTGTTTTATCGGATATTACCGAATCTTGGAATGATTCATACTTTTGTATGTTGGAAATTACTTTCTCAATATCTACAAAATCATCGTCATTTCCCAACCAGTACTCCTTTTTCACAACGGCAACGGTCATATAGTTTCCGGTACCAAAGCGGTCAGGTTTTGTTATTTCCAAGCATTTTTCGGAATGTGCCTTTTTCTCGATAAACTCATGCATCTTGTTTCTGATTTCGCCTCTCGAAGTATACAAAAGCTTGTCGGTATCGATATCCTCCGGATGTGTGGATATTTTGAAAACCAGTTTTGATTCCTCCAATTGGATGAAAAACGGGATATCCTCCCTGTATTTCCAGTTTACACAGGCATTCCAAAATCCTCCGCTCGGATTCGGGACATGATACCAGTCAATTAAATGGATTTTTCCGTCCAATGCGTGGAAGAACCCCTGCCAATCGGTATAGTCCCAAGTGCCTATTTTCTTTGTCTTCCATGAATCGAATGCCTTGTCTATGGATTCGAGATTCGCAAGAAAATCCGAATAAATTTCGTTTTCAATCTTTTCGCTTCTCAATATTTCGAGAAAAGCCTTTCTATCTATGATTGAATAGCCTTCGTTTTCGACTTTGTTCCGTCTTGTCAGGGATTCGTTGCCCGTCTTCAGATAAATACATATCGGCGAATTATAGTTGTTTTCACGACACCATTTGTCGGCCGTGTCTTTATACCGTTTAAGTTGTCCGGAATGTTCCCCCGTATATGTTTTATCCTCTATTATGATTAGATATTTGTCGTTTACCGTAATCCAGATGTCGATGTTTTCCCATTGCCGTCCGGCTTCGATTTTCTCGATTTCATCGTTAAACGGAGTTCCGTTTGCCGTTAGACATCTCCGTATCAGGCGTGTTCCGACGTTGTATAGTAACGGATCGACCTTTTTTAATGACGGATCGCCCCATCGGGCAAGCCAAACGATAAAGGAGTCTTGGCTTAGTTCTTTCGTAGCGATTTCGAAAAGATTCGGTATTTTTATGTCAGTTTTTTCCATGGAAACCATTATACCACACCACAACTTTCCGACAAAGCACATAGTATAAAAACAGTAACATTTTTCTTTTCGCGTATATTTAAATCAGAATCTTCAAAACGGCGCAGAGGATGGCGAGGAGGATGCCAACTTGCCAGACGGCGATTTTCTTGAAGGTTTCGATTTCGGTTTTGAGCTCGATTAGTTCCGCTTTCAGTCCCTTATGTCCGTTGCCGAAGACTGTGTGTTCAAGAGTTTCCAAGCGTTTTGTGATATGCTCGATTTCCTTTTCAAAGACTTCGTTCATTTGCCGAGTGTAAACGCCTTTCTCGTTATGCCCGCGCCTATGTATGCGGAAATCAAGTTTGCCATAAGTTCTTTCCAGACGTCCGCCAAGTAGAACCCATTTATGTAGGCAACTCCGAACGACTCTTTTTCAGGAACAAGCCCCCAGAGCCAACCTCCCGATTGTTGAACGGTTTCGACTGCTATCGGAATGTCTCCGAAAAATGCGAAGATAAACGGACAGACCGCCAGCACGAAGAACGCCATAAAAAGCATAATGCGCCTGACGACAACACCCTTGTCGCCGCTTCTTGCAAACGCCGAATCGTGAACCGCCGAGTCCGAAGACTGCTGCTTTTGCAAAGTTTCCAGAACCGTCGTAAACTTCTGATTGTTCAAGGCGGAAAGCTGCCCGAGCGTCGTGACAGCCATTGTAGCCATCGCGCCAAGAACCCCGCTGTCCCATAATGCGGATATTGTTCCCATTTCTACTCCTCCCCTTGAGCCTTGCGGCGTTTGAGTTCCTCCGACTTCCATGATTTCAGGAGATCGGCTTCCAATGTGGAATCGTTGGCGGGAAGCCCATCGATGTTCTTCGGAAGTGAAAACGTTTGCGAATGCATAATGTTCCCGTCAGAATCGAGTGCTTGGCAGATGTAGCGGTTGCCGCAAAAGCCCAAAACGCCTACAATTTGCGCGAAGTCATTCGCGTCTTCGCCGAGAGTGATTTTTGTGATATATTTACCCATATTAACTAACCTTTGTGAAAATTAAATCTACTGAACCGCCGCAGTTGCACGCATACATCGGCGCGACTTCCAGCGAATAGTAGAGTTCGGGAAGTCCGCGCTTGGGGTATATGTAATACGGCCTGTTGGCTGGAATTGCGGGAAGCTGTTCCTCGCAAACCGTGTCATCGTTCGTCCTGAGGCGGAAGATGTTCTTCTGGATTTCGTCTTCGGCACTCGAAGTGTCGGGCAGTTCCGAATCGAAGCGCAGGACAATCTGCGAAAGTTCCAAGCCCGACGGGAAGCCCTCCGCGTAAAGATACGTTGTGCTCGAAAACGACGAAACCGCAATGTGCTTTGTATAGCTTCCGTTCCCCTCGAACGGCATCGACCACCCGTAATATGCCAAATCCCTGCTCGACGCGCCGTAGAAAAAGCCTTCAAAGCCCTGCAAACACGAGCAGGTAATCGAGTGCAGGTAAACCGCGTCGGTCGATTCCTCTTCGAGCTTGAAATAGGAGCTGCTCCCCTTATACAAATAGAGCTTGAACGCGCCCGACCATTTTAGCGTTAGTATCATTTCCACGGTTTGCCATTCGTCCTTGGGCATAATCACGCCCGATTTGTCGATGTTGTCGGTCTTTGAAACTATCGTCCCCGCGCTTGAGGGCGCAGTGCTGCCGAGCCTCAGCTGGACTTTCGTGATGTTCGGGTTCGTTGTCGGCAGGTAAATCGAGAACCTGATTTTGTGCAGCATTCCGTTGCCGCTAAAATACTTTGTGGGCAGTTCGTATTCGTGCGAAGCGTTGTAGGTATCGGGCACGAGCGAAATTTTCAGCACATTCTTTTTGCCTCCGATTTCCGCGCCGCCGACACCTTTCGAATGCGAACTGTTGCGCGTAAACGAGCTTGCGAACGTGCTTCTGAAATAGTGATAGCGCGAGTTCAGAATGCCTTTTGGTGGGAAATTGCCGTTTGCGAAATCCTCAATCGAGTAGTTGATTTTCGCGGTCTTGCCCTCGCTTGCCGTAAGCGGCAACAGGAGCGAATTCGAATACGCCATAACCTGCTTCAAGCCCTTCCAACCCAAGAACGAAGACGCGCCCGTGATGGAAAGTTCGTCGGGAATTACGCCCGACGAGACAAGTTCGATACCCTTGTATAGCTTGAAATTCCTGCCGTCGACGGTTAGCGCGATTCTGTCGCCGTATTCGATTGCCTTTGAAATCGCCGCCGTTTTCTCGACAGTTTCAATTCCGCCGCTTTCGCTTTCTTGATAAATGTAGCCGAGTTTTAGCGTCCTTCCGTCTGCGGAAATTTCGGGCGTGAAGATTCCGCTGTCGGCATATGAAATGGAATAGAGTTGCGTATAATAGCTTGTAGGTTCGGGCAGATAGACCGTAAGAAATGTCGAGCAATTTCCCGCCACGAAGTCATCTCCGAGTGTTGTGCCGTATTCCGAGGGAACGGACAATGAGGCGTCAGACCATATTCCGCACTTCATATACTTGAACAAGTCGCGCTTTTGCGGGACGTCGAGATTGGCTCTTGCCTGTCCTGTATCAGCCAAGTCGGAAAGGTTTTCAGCCTTTTTTAGGTCGAGCTCGTGCTTTGAATCGACTTCAGATTTTGAATACACGCTAAGATTGCTTCTTGCGGTCTCTTTATTAGAAAGGTCCGAAAGATTGGACGCTTTTTTTAACGCCAATGCGTCATTAGCGTCGGTTTCGGACTTCGAATATACGCCGAGGTTTGTGCGCGAAGCCGCTTTGTCTGCCAAGTCTGAAAGGTTTGCGGACTTCTTTGAAAACACCTCGTCAACATAGACTTTGTCGTAAAACTGCTCTTGAAGTTCGACTGCTGGCGCGTTTTCGATGAGGTCGTTCTTTACGCGGCAGGCGGTTTGCAAAATCGTAACGATTCTGCCCGCAGTGTCGGAATATTCCACCTCCAAAAAGGCGGTGATGTATTCGCTCTCCTGAACGGCGTTTTCGATTGCCGTGGTGTTCAGCGGCAACACCACTTCCGCACCGCCGTTCGGATTCAAGGTGTAGCCTGCCGCATATGTGAGTGATTTCGGGTAGCCCTTGAAACGCGCAATCGCAACTCGAAGGAAGTCGGTGCCGACTACAAGCGGCTTTACTTCGTAGAGCGATTCTCCGCCCTTTTGTAGGAGGAAGATTTCGAGCGGCTCGTTGTCGCCCTGCATAAATACGGGCGCGGGCACGCTTCTGTCGGAAGTCAAACTCTGGACAAGCTTCTTGTTTTCAATGTCTATAAAAAGAGTCATACAAGAAGCGGACTTGTCAAATTATTAGTTGAAAAAGCTTTTTGCCTCCGCCCGCGAAATGCCGTGCATATTTATGTAGCGCGAACGCAGAAGAGACAAGTCGCGGTGCCCCATATTCAGTTGCAGACGCGGAAGGTCTGTGTAGTTTTTGGCGTGGAAGCTTGCGTATGTGTGGCGGAGAACGTCCTGAACCCAGCGTCCGCGAAAACCCGAATTATCGCGGATTTTGCGCCAGCGGCGTTGCCAGTCTGTCGGGCAGATTTTTTCTTCTTTTAATTCGCGTGAATGTGCGATTAAAACTCGATTCAAAACTGGCGGAATTTCCACTTGGCGGACACCGCCTGTTTTCGAGCATTGCGAGCGAACGGTGATTGTTTTTTCTTCGGTATCGATGTCGCGCCAAGTGAGGCGGCGAACTTCGCGCGGGCGGATTCCTGTATAGACCAAGAGTGCGGCAACGACGGCGTATACGGGACTTTCGCGCTGGGCGGTTTTGATTAGCCGTTTTGTTTCGGCAAGTTTCAAAGGCTGGATCTCCTTTTCGACGACTTTCTTTCGTTCGATTCGCTTTATCGGGTTTTTGTCGCACCACTCGCGGCGGAGCGCGAATTCAAACAATCCGTGCAACATAGTCCGCGCTTTGTTGAATTGACTCGCGCTCACTTTGTGAGCCGTCTCGCCCTTCGGGTCTTTCGCCTGCGGCGAAATCTCATTCGCGCTTCGCTTGAATTGAGTATCCGTATGAAACGCCGCTTTCAGCCATTCCTCGCATTCAGCTACGCTAAGCTCCGAAAAATTGCGCCCGCCAAATTCGGACCTCATTCGCAAAAGGCGGTTTCCGATACAGCGAATGTCTCTTATCGAATCTGGGCGCAAATGCTGCTTGATCTTTAAATATAGAGCGAACCCGTCGGAGAGGGACATTTCCTTTGTGCGCATATGCCGCAACCCTACTTCAATGACTTTCGCGCAAAAT